>ERZ1292625.23-Hain-H41-01um-R1-23-length-255697-cov-32_pt1 | contig 255697 bp, 235 predicted proteins | sample MGYA00564400_ERZ1292625 | MGnify/ENA primary metagenome ERZ1292625 (study PRJEB36523, sample SAMEA6512639) | groundwater metagenome | collected 2019-01-08 | study: AquaDiva: Metagenomics assemblies of 32 groundwater samples | reverse complement strand
ACAAATTAAGCCGACACTACGATACTATTATAAATTAAGTTTACAGCGTACTAGTGGTAGGTGAAGAGCGGTGCATTATCCTCGATGATCTGCTTCTGCTCGGCCAGCGCCTTCCGGATATGCTTGGGCAGATTGAACTGGCCCAGGTTCGTGATGCCGTCATAGAACCGGTTCTCGCCCTTGATCCTCTGCTTGATCATGTCGTCCACTTCCTGGGGCGTGAACTTCCGCGGGTCGCGGTTCTTGGACGCCAGGGTGAAGCCCCAGGGCAGGGCAAAGGACGGGATCGGCACGCCGTAGGGCGCGACCACGGGGAAGACGGCCTCAAGCGTCTTGTTGACCGCCGTGAAGTTCAGGAGCTGGTGGAGCGCCGTGGTTCCCGCCTGGAGGGAGATGGTCCCGTCCGGGGAGAGGCGCTCCTTCACGATCTCATAGAACTCCCGGGTGAACAGGAGGTAGGCGGGGCCTTCCTCCACGGGCTCGGAGATGTCGATGATGATCGCGTCGTAGGTGTCGGTGGTCTCTTCGAGGTACTTCCGCGCGTCCATGAAACGGAGGTCGGTACGGGGGTCGTCAAAAGCCCCCTGGTGCCACTCGGGAAGCATTTCTTTGGACTTTTCAACCACTTCCTGGTCGATGTCGACCATCATGCAGTACTCGACGCTCTTGTGGCGGAGCACTTCGCGGAGCGTGGCACCCTCGCCGCCGCCCACAATGAACACGCGCTTTGGGTTGGGGTGGCAAAGAAGAGCGGGATGCACCAGCGCCTCATGATAGATGAACTCGTCGGTGATGGAAGACTGCATCTTCCCGTCCAGCACGAGGCACCGGCCGTAGCTGCCGCTGTCCATGATCTCCATCCGCTGATACTTGGTCTGGCTGGCATAGTGGATCATGCGGATGCCATGGAGATGCCCCTCTTCGGGGCTCGTATACTCAATGAACCACTTGTAGCTCTTCGGTTCGATCATGCGTAGGCCGGCTCCTGAAGCTCTACCTTGTGCGGCAGCTTCGCATGGCCCAGTACGCCCCGCTTCATCTCGACGATGGAGGGGTTCTTGCACTCAAACTTTTCGATGAGGAATTTTGCAGCGACTTGCGGCTTGATGACGTCCCCGCAGGTGAAAACGTCGACTGCGGCGTAGCCGTATTCCGGCCAGGTGTGGATGGCAAGGTGTGATTCTGCAATGACAACCATTCCGCTGATGCCAAAAGGACTGAATTCGTGGAAAGCGACCTCTACGATCGTCGCCTTTGCCTCAAGCGCGGCATTTTTCATTGCTTCAGTCACAAACTCTAGATTACTCAGGGTCTTGGAGTTGCAGTCACGCATCTCCAACAACAGGTGGGTTCCCAACGCTTGCAATCTGTTTTCCTCCTACTCCGCCCGCCGGAAGCTCCCGGGCTTGCCTCCCGGATCAGCGAGCACCGCCTCCCGCTCCCGCGGAAGGGCTGTGACCGTTTACGCCTCATCCGTCCCGACTTCGGACGGCGCCGACTCATCGATAAAGTTGATTGTTATTTATCAAAATCATCGAGCTGTGTCAATAAAAAACGTAATGCGGCCTCATTTTTTTTCCCGAGCGCCTCTCGGGTCGCCGCGACGGTCGCGAGCACGTCGCCGGAGGAGAAAATTTCGCCCGATGAGCACCCCGACACGGCCCCGGAGCGCCGCAGGAGGTCGGGGGAGCGCTTCTCAGGAGGAATTTTCCTCTGCGCTGACGCCGAGCGGCGTCTCAGCAGTCCCCGGCACGGGAAAAAATCCTTTACAACGTCCCGAGAGTGTTTTATATTGCGTCTCGCGTCGCGGAGGTCGGGTTTTGACCCGTCTGTTGTCTGTCATCTGACCTCTGTCATCTGTCTTTTAGGAGGTTTTCGCTCATGTCGCTTGAAAAAGGCTTCGTCGAGATCGCTTCGGTGCTCGTAAATCCCGAGATCTTCACCCGTCCCTACTCCTGCGACGTGGTAAAGTACGGCTGCAAGTCCATGTGCTGCTACCGCTCGTGCATCGTACCGCCCCAGGAAGCGGAGCGGATCGAGAAGCACCTCGACGACATCGTTGCCTTCCTTTCCCCGGAGAACCGGGAGGCGGTGAAGAAGAACGGCGGGATCCTGGCGGACTGCAAGAAACAGTGCCCCGCGGGTTGCGAGATCCACGACGACGAGGCCCGGGCCATTCGCCGGGAGTTCGGCGGGGCCGATTTCCGCTGCGTCCTGATCCACAACAAGACCTGCTCCCTGCTCTATACGAACACGGAAGGCCTCAAGTACTGCGCAGTGCACACCTTTGCCATGGAAAAAGGGCTGGTCTGGGAGGAGTTCAAGTTCGCCGACTGCGTCCAGTACCCCCTCTCCTTCTATACGACCGAGGACGGCAGGAAGGTCCTGTCCATTCAGGACACGCCCTACCTGAACCATATCAAGTGCATGGCCGAACCTTCCGGCCCGCCCATGTACAAGAGCCTCAAGAAGACCATCGAGACCTATCTGGGCAAGGACTTCTACAAGGAACTGGCCGCCACAGCGGAAAAAAATAACAAAAAGTAACGCCGCCGGTCCCTTTCGTCACTCCGGCAAGTGTGGTATAATTTTCTCCTGCCATGAACACTCTTTTTTTCAGCTTCTTCATCGCCATTGGCGGCGCCATCGGACTGGTGACCCTCAGCAAGTCCTTCGACCTCGAGAACTTCACGACCCGTATCTTCCCCATCATCCCCATCCTGTACGCCATCGTGTACGAAACGCTCGAACGGCGCAAACGCGGCAAGGGGGTGAAGACCATCCCGCCGAGCCAGGCAAAAGAGGAGATGAAGGCGGGCGCGGTGGCGATCTTCCAGAACATCACGGTGGAGCGGATCATCATCATCGTGGGGGTGAGCCTCCTGATCAAGACGGGGCTCGAGATCATCTCGACCGGCGTCTATCTCTCGGCAGGCAGGATGTCCTTCGAGGAGGTGTACGGCCCGTTCGGGATCGAGACGATCGGCCGGTTCCTCCGGGGCGACCATCCCTGGCTGGCCGGGAACCAGGGCATCATGCTGCTCGCCCTGATCGCGCTCATCACCGGCCTCGGGACCGGCCTCTGGATCGGCACGACCACCAAGGCCCTGCCCGTGCTGGAGGGAGTGATCGCCGGCGCGGCCGTAACGGTGCTTTCCACCATGACGAACATGCTCGTGCTCTACCGCACCATCGAGAACCTCGCCAAACAGAGCGCCGAGTCCTTCGGCTACGTGTTCCACGCCGGCTTCGCCGTCGTCATCACCCTCCAGGTCCTGCTGTACGGCCTCTGGAGCGGTATGGCCAACCGGGCCATGCTGAAGAGAGAGGCCCTCCGCACCGAGAAGAAGGCCCGGAAGTCGAAGAAGTAGCCCCGCCTGATCCGCACCACCCTCAACAAAAAAATTCACAACCTTTTCACCGCAGAGTACGCAGCCAAAAGTAGGCGCTTCTAAGCGAGGTCGCAGAGAACAGCAAGAGCTATTGTATCTGACTCTTGCCCATCGAATTGTTCCCTCTGCGCTCTCTGCGGTAAAATGCTTTTGAAATTGTGCTTGATTTGGATCTAAAGGAACCGGCGGGTATCGAGGTAGTGCTTTTTCCAGTAGGGATCGGCGATGCTGTCCTTGCGGACGAAGCCGCCGGTGCTGGGGGCGTGGACGAACTGGTCGTTGCCGACATAGATGCCGACATGGGAGTACTTCTTTCCTTCCTGGACGAAGAACAGAAGGTCGCCCTTCCGGGCGTTCCGGAGGCCCACGGAACCGGTGCTGTTCTTGAGCGCGCCCGTGCTGTGGGGCGCGTCCATGCCGGCGGTGAGGTAGCTGTAGCGCACGAGGCCGCTGCAGTCGAACCCGGAAGGCGTCTCGCCCTTGAACTTGTAGGGCCGGCCGATCATGGCGAGCGCCGTGGCCGCCGCCTTGTCGCCCGTAGACGCGGAGTAGCCGGACACGCGCTTCGTCGGCGCCGTGGCGCAGCCGGAGAAGAGGATCCCGGCAATACCCAATATGAGCAGAACGTTCCGCATGAAATCTCCTGACCCGCGACATACTAACGGGAGCAGCAGCAGAAGTCAATGGATGATGCACGGCCCTTTGCCAAAGAGGACACAATGAACGTCAACGGATTCATCACGAATGACACGAATTGACGAATTACACGAATAACTTCTTTTCCCTTCTGTTTTCTAACAGCACTAATTCGTGATATTCGTTCCATTCGTGAAATTCGTGTTAACGATTCGTATTTCTAACGGCTTCGATAAGAGATCGACGGGATCGAGGCCGGTCCGCGCCCAGAAATCCCTTGACCCTGTCGGTTCACCCTGTTATAGTTTTTCGCATGAAGCACAAGGTCACCTTCCTGCCGGACAACGTCACCATCGAGATGGAGCACGACGGGAGCCTGTTCAAGGCCTCCAAGGCCGCCGGCGTCTACGTGCTCTCGTCCTGCGGCGGCAAGGGCAACTGCGGCAAGTGCAAGCTCGTCGTGAAGACCGGCACGGTCGAACCCGGCCAGTCGCGCTCCTTCCTGACCGCCGAGGAGGCGGGCCGCGGGTACGTCCTCGCCTGCCACTCAAAGATCCAGAGCGATCTCGTCGTCGAGGTCCCCCAGGAATCGCGCATGCAGGCGAAGCACAAGATCGCGACCGGCGCCAATCCCGACGACATCCTGAAGCTCATGAAGCAGGCCGGCGGATGCCTGGAATCCCGCATCTTCCGCGTCTATCTCGACCTCGCCCCCCCCACCATCGACGACAACATCGCCGACTTCGAGCGGGTCCGGCGCGCCCTCGACAACGCCGGGTTCAGCGCCGAGCACCTGCACATGAACTACCTGATGCTGAGCAAGCTGTCGCGCGTGCTCCGCGAGGGCCAGTGGAAGGTCACGGTCTCGGTCTTCAGTTACGGAGAAGTGCTTGAAGTGCTCGACATGTTCCCCGGCAACGCAACGAAGACCCGCTACGGAGCGGCCGTGGACATCGGCACCACCACCGTGGTCGTGTACCTCGTGGACATGAAGCACGGCCACATCGTCGGCACGGCGTCAACGTTCAACAGCCAGGTCAAGTGCGGCGACGACGTGATCACCCGCATCGTATACGCCACGGAGAAGAACGGCCTCAAGGAGCTCCAGCAGCTCGCGGCCGGCAACATCAACACCCTGCTCGCGGACCTCGCCGAGAAGAACCAGATCGCGCCGGGCATGATCGATTACATCGTCGTGGCCGGCAACACCACCATGATGCACCTCTTCTACGGCATCGACCCCCAGCACATCCGGGAGGAGCCCTACATCCCGGCGGCGACCTTCTTCCCGCCGATCCGCGGCAAGAGCGTCGGCCTTCACCTTACGCCGCAGGCCGTCATCTACTCCATGCCGAACGTTGCCAGCTACGTGGGCGGCGACATCTCCTCGGGCGTGCTCGTATCGCAGATCCACAAGCAGGACAAGGTCTCGCTCTTCATCGACATCGGGACGAACGGCGAGATCGTACTGGGGAACAAGGAGTGGCTCGTGACCGCGGCCTGCTCGGCGGGCCCGGCGTTCGAAGGGAGCGGCATCAAGTTCGGCATGCGCGCCATGGAGGGCGCCATCGAGGAAGTGGAGATCGACCCGAAGACCTACGAGGTGAACTACCGGGTCATCGGCGACGTGAAGCCCATCGGCATCTGCGGGTCCGGCATGATCGACATCCTCGCCGAGATGTATCTGAACAACGTGATCGACCAGAAGGGGAAGATACGGGAGGAGATCGGCTCCAAGCGGGTCCGGCGGGGGGACTCGGGCCTCGAGTACGTCATTGCCTGGCGCATCGAGAGCGCCATCAACAAGGAGATCGTGATCACCGAGGTGGACCTGGACAACCTGATCCGCGCCAAGGCGGCCATCTACGCGGGATTCGGCACGCTCCTCCACAAGATGAACATGGCCTTCGCCGACCTGGACAAGGTCTTCATCGCCGGCGGGTTCGGCCGGTACATCGACGTGGAGCGCGCCATCACCATCGGCATGCTGCCCGACCTGCCCGTGGAAAAGTTCCAGTTCCTCGGCAACACGTCCATCATGGGCGCCTACTACGGCCTGCTGTGCGACCGCATGCTGCACGAGGCCGAGGACATCGCCCGCAAGATGACCTACATCGAGCTGTCCGTCTCGCGCAGCTTCATGGATGAGTATATGTCGGCGCTGTTCCTGCCGCATACGAATATCAATGCGTTCCCGACGGTGAAGAAGATAATGGCGGCGAAGAACAGGCTGGTTTAAGTTCTCCGCTGCCGCGCTCCAAACACGTAAGGCTGCCCGGTGAGATATACCGGACAGCCTTTATTATTTCCGATTTAAGCTCCCTACAGATAACTGCATGGAGCTTCGATCCTCAAGGAAGTCCGTTATTCTAATCACTCGCTAACCCCGCAGCAAGCTACGGGGAATGCGCTCGCTCCTGGATTCATTGCGGTTTCGGTTGACCGCAACGATCACGAATAGGATCTTAAAAGGGAAACACGGGGCTAGCCAGCCGCCTGTTTTTTAGCTGCCCGTGTTGAGCCCTTGGTTAGACGAGCGGTGGGAACAAACTTGATCTCCAGGCGGCAGCCCACTGCCCGCGCATACTTCTTGAGCGTGGTCAGAGAGGGGGCATGCTTACCCGCTGCTTCCAGGCGTGATACGGCGCTTTTTGTCGTCCCCATGAGCTCCGCAACGGCTTCCTGAGTGAGGCCGAATTTAGACCGGGCGGCAAGCATCTCGCGGGTAAGCCGGCATTCCTCCTCCAGATCATCGTATGCTTTCCTGAATCCTTTCCGTTTCGAGGCTTTTTTGAGGAAAGCCTCATGGTCGTGGGAAACGGGCTTGTATTTTATATCAGCCATTTCGTACCTCCTTCATTCTTTTCCGGGCAAGGCGAAGTTCTTTCTCCGGAGTTTCTTGCGTTTTCTTTACAAAAGCATGAAGCATCACAATGCGATGATCAACAACATAGCAGTATAAAGCGCGTCCGATACCTTCACGGCCGCGTGGCCGCAGCTCAAAGAGACCGTCGCCCATGGCGCGGGAATGCGGCATCCTAAGATTCGGACCGAATTCCATCAGGAGTTCCGCCAATCGGGCGTAATCAGCCAATATACCATCGGGCCAGCTTTCGATATCGTACTTGACACGGGAATGGAAGTACTCGATGGCATATTTCATTTGAGGTATGTTAGCAAATTTGATAACCACTGTCAAGCATTCATGAGAGCAAGTGCTTAAATGTCAATTCAGAAGCCTGACCCGATACGGTTCTGAGTGGATACGATACTATCCATAATGATAAGTCAAGTACCCACTAAGATAATCAACAAGAAGAGAAACGGAGGGGCAGTCTGAGCGCTCACACAGAAAATGCAAGGAGAAAAACCCTTATGATTCCTTGAAAAGCAACAAGTCAATAAGTCAAGCCTGACCCCATGCGGTCCCATGGTCGTGGGAAACGGGTTTATATTTTATGTCAGCCATTTCGTATCTCCTTCATTCTTTTCCGGGCAAGGCGATGTCGAGCCGTCCGGTCAGGCCAGTTCTATTTTGAGTTGCTTCCCAAGAGCGAGAGCTGCCCTTTCGAGCGTTTGCAGTGTGATGGAGGCGTTGGCGGGATCAAGAAGTCTATCCAAGGCGGAGCGGCTGGTGCGCATTTTCTCGGCCATTTCAGATTTTGAGAGCTTTGCCTTTTTCATTTCTAATTCTATGCGATATGCAAGAACTCTCTTGATCGCCACGGCTTCCGTTTCCGCCCGCAGACCTTCCTCTTCAAGAAAATCATCAAAATGAGAACCACGTCGTGCTTTTTTCATTATTAACCTCTCCTGTAATGTCCAAGACGTACAAGCGCCGTCTTAAGTTCGTGCTGCGGTGTCTTCTGCGATTTTTTGATGAACCCGTGCAGCAAAATCATATATTCGCCATCAACCGCGAAGAAGACCCGCGCAATACCGCTGTCAAGTGTTGTGCGGACTTCCCACAGATCTTTTTGGATTTTCCTGATGAGCGGCATTCCCAGTGGCCACCCAAGTTGAGCCGTCTTAATGTCCTCTCCTATCTTTCGTTTGTCTTCTCTTGAAAGCTCTTTGAGCCACTCCCGCACGGGCTCATTCCCGGACTCGGCTCGGTAAAAGACGACCGTAAGGACATAAGGGAGATCGATCATATGATATATATTGTACCACAATTGGTACGCATGTCAACAGTTGATATTTTTCTGGATAATACCTGGTGATTTACATTGACGATCATATTTTACTGCCATCCGTTTGGCCTGCAAATAAAAGTGATTTAGGTATAGGTATCAACGTTATGTATAGGTAGAGCATGAAGGTATATTTCCCCATTAAAGTCCCTAAAAAATCTTCCTTGGCAACAGAGCGCCCCAGGCAGGAGCAAATGTCAAGCCGCAGGACCTGACCCTATGGTCCGATACATCGACGTGGAACGCGCCATCACCATCGGCATGCTGCCGGACCTGCCCGTTGACACGTTCCACTTCCTGGGCAATACGTCCATCATGGGCGCCTACTACGGCCTGCTGTGCGACCGCATGCTGCACGAGGCCGAGGACATCGCCCGCAAGATGACCTACATCGAGCTGTCCGTCTCGCGCAGCTTCATGGATGAGTATATGTCGGCGCTGTTCCTGCCGCATACGAATATCAATGCGTTCCCGACGGTGAAGAAGATAATGGCGGCGAAGAACAGGCTCGTCTGACGAAGGTCTCCGCTGGACGCGCTCCAAACAAGCAAGGCTGTCCGGTGATATCCGCCGGACAGCCTTTATTATTTCCGATTGAAGCTCCCTGCAGCCAGCCGCAGGGAATCTTCGATCCTCAAGGTTGAACTAATTATTCTAATCGCTCGCTAACCCCGCAGCAAGACTTCGGCGAGCTCAGTGGTTCGACGGTGCTCACCACCGTGAGCCTGTCGAATGGTCGAGCCGCTACGGGGAATGCGCTCGCTCCTGGATTCACTGCGGTTTCGGATTGATGCAAATTAAAAGACTGTCTTTTAATTTGCAAGGTAATTCTAGTGGGCTAAAGATCTACTTTCGTGTCATCTCAATAAAAATCGGGTCTTCCGGGTTTAGTGTGGGTCATTTTTAGCATCAGGAAGAAATGAAGTCAGCACCTTCAGCTGAAGATACTCTTTATCCTTGATGCCATAAGCCCGACGTTGAATCACCCGAATTTTATTATTTAATCCCTCCATGAACCCGAGGGAGACTTTGTTGTCGGGATGACAGTAACTGATGATGCCATCCCAGTGACGTTCGATCATTGCAGCAAACTTTTGAAGTGGTTCCAAACGGCTCCAGCGAAGCTGCTCTTTCCAGTTCTCAAAGAACTTCCGTGCCCAGGTCGGATTGTTGTATGACCACAGCTGGCCGAAAGATTCCTTGAGTAGATAAGCCTTGTGAAGGCGGCTATTGGCCTTGAGTAGGAGTTTCAAAGCCCGCTTGCCATTCATATCCAGGTTGTCCCGGTTTGAAAGCAGCGTATAGCGCTGGCCCTTGATGAACCTTCGTTCTTTGTCATTGACACGTTTATATTCGCTCCGCCTGACCTCATCCAAGGCGAACGACAGATGCCGGAGTACATGGAACTTGTCGAAGACGATCTGAACGTCTGGTGCATGGTGTTTAGTAGAGTTCCTGAAAGGCTTCCACATATCCATGACTGCCAGCTTGATGCCCTTCGATGTATCCGGCCCGATTTCATTGAAGAAGAGGTCTAAATCTTCTTCCTTGCGGCCGTTACCGCCAATCCAGATCGGGCGGCGCTGATCCAGATCGGCAACAACGATTGCATAGGTATGGCCCTTCCGAATCGAGACTTCGTCGATGCCGATCACGCGAAGGCCCTTGGACGGCGGGTGCTTCGCCAGCAAATCGCGCATGTAGTTTTTCTCGATGCGCTGGACCTGGTCCCAGCTTAAGCGGTTCATTTCAGCTACTCGGGATATGGACATCTCACGGCACTGACGCCCGATGGCCTGTTCAAACCGTCCGGTGAATCTCTTGGATGATGCCAGCCAGGCAAGGGTCTCTCGCTTCACGGCTTGGCACCTCCGGCAGAACATGCGGCGGTACTCAAACTCGAGATGGATGCGAATGCCGCCGGAGTCGAGGTCTCTGACCCGATGCGTGATGCGATCGTAGAAGCCTCGCTGGCTACGGCCGCAGGAACAGGTAGTTTTTTTTGCCGTCGTCGAAGGACGATAATGCGAGCACCGGGATCATCCGGATCGTCCTTCAACCGAGACAGGGCTCGAAAGCCGGGAAAACTATAGAGCGAACTAAGGGTGGTCTTCTTCATAAGGCAAGACGATACCCTTTGCACCGAAACGTGTCAAGTTATCAAAGAGCAATAAAGCAAGAAAAGCAGCTTCAAATGGGCCTAGAATTCATGTTTATGCTTCTTAACGACCCATAGGAAAGTCAGAAGATCCTAAAAATCTAAGTTGCAACAAAATAGACCTGATCCTAAAAATCCCGGCAATGGTAAGGATGATGATAACGGAAAGGCTCGACGAGAAACGTACCGTTTCTCGTCACAAGATAGCTTTTTTCCCTTGACCGTACCCTTTATATGGGTGACCCTGTCGGTTCTCATGCTCCATGAAGCGGAGGAGATCGCGCGGCCAATGACCTATATCGCGCTTTCCGTGTCGCATAACTTCATGGACGAGTGCATACAGGCGCTGTTCCTGCCCGCACACGGACCTGAACGCATTCCCGACGGTGAAGCATCAAATGAAGAAGGCGAAGGCATGGTACCCGCCCGAATAGAACGATTTCACTATCGCGCGAAGCAAAACGGCTGTCCGGTGAGATCCACCGAACAGCCTTTATTTTTTCCGAACATGTGGCATCGATCACTTCCGATTTTTCTGCATCATGCCGACACCGAACAGGCCGAGACCCGCAAGGAAAGCGTAGCCGTAGCCTTTCTGCTCATAGGTTATGTTCACAAATTGCCTGCCCTTGCTTTGAGACGTTTTGATCCAGGTGGCGTTTGTGAAAATGAGAGAGAGGCTGACGATGACCGTGATGACGCCGGCCAGCGCCATCACCCTGCCGATCTGGGAAGCTTCCGCTATCTTCCTGCCGAGGGGTCCTAGTACGCGGATCAAATAGCGCTCGACGATATTGCCCGCGGCACCCACGCCTTTCGTGATCTCCCGCATCTGCACTACTGTTTGGTCGCCCATGGCATATCCTCCTTTAAATTTCGTCTTTCTCTACGTCCATATGCTTTGATCAGTAGTTTGCAGGTGTTGTGCCAAAGCAAGGGGGGGAGACCGAGATGGGGCTCAAGGGAAGGAAATGCGTTATGTTCCGTAGGGTTGTGTTTTTGATGAACCATCGGCATAAGGGCGCCGGGAGAGCCAGGTAGAGCGATGTATATGATTTTCGGTGGAGGATATTCGATTTTCGAACAAGAGATATTAGTAATGCTCGATGTCTGCGCCTGATCTCTATTTGTCCGCGAATATCACTATTGATTTTGCAGCCATGTCATGAATTGCCCGGCGGTTTTGACTAAAAGGCAGGGTAAAGAACGACAGAATGCCGAGCAATCCCTTAACGATGATCCGGGCGTAGGCCATGAGAAGTGATATTCGCTCCATTGAGGGATATCGTCTAACCCGCACTCCCATGATCTTCTGTCCCAGAGTGCAGAGTTGACTAGTGCACAACGGCTCATACATGAAAAACAGGAACAGGATGAGGCCTACCCGGATCCTGACACCAATCGAGCCGGCATCATCGAAAAGATATGATATCAGAATAATTGCGGCAAGAATGAAAGCGACGTCTATCGCAGTCGCGACGTATCTACGAGTCAGGGTTGGATATTTGTGGTCCTCAATTGCAACCAGCACTTCCCAAGATTCCTCGGAGCCATGTTGTTCACTGGCGTTACTAAACGATTGAACTCGCTTCTGATATTTGTCGAATACAATTCCGCAGAAATTGCATTCAATGTCCGATGACGATTCTTTTTGACATTTTGGGCATTTCATTAGTTTTAACCTGAGACGGGGCTAAGTGGTCTAAGGGTAAATTTCATGTCATCTCTATAAAATGATAAAGCACATAAATTAAATGGCAACAAAGTAGACCTGCCCCTATGATGTTCAAATGCTTACTCTCTCGGCAGCATTCCGGTTACCCACTCAAGAAACCGCTTGGCGTGTTCCACCATCTCTCGCGCATCCGTCTGTGTGATGGATCGGCGTTCATACTCAATAAGGTTCTTTTTTGCAATAACCCGGGAGACATGCCTTCCCGCTGTTGCCGCCGCCTCTCCGATGATATCGTGAAGCAGCCCGACAACCTCCCGATGATCGAGTTCGATGCTCCTCACGCCGCCGTAATACACGATCACCGCATCACTGGCCGAGATCACTGCATGGACCGCCTGAAGTCCGGCTGAGTTCCATTTGCCCTCCTCAAGAGAGAGGTCCATCATGGAGGCGAAATCCTTTGCCTTCGCGAGGAAGTCACGAAACTCGTTCTTATTAACGGCCCTTGTCTTCCGCTTCTTCGTCATGCGATCAGCTCGCGCAATGGCTTGCCGGAAAGAGCCGCGCCCTCCTGAATAACGGACTTGAGCAACGGCAGGTTTTTCTTGCTTCTCAGCTCAATTAGCGTATAGCAGTGCAGGGACAGGACGGCATTGTATCGCTCCCGAAAGAATGTGGTGCCGGCGGCGGCTTTGTCTTCCAGCTCCTTTTTCCTCCGCTCATCCCTCGCGACCGCCAAAACGTCTATATCGCTCCCTCGTTTACCTGTCCCCCTGGCAAGACTGCCGTAGAGCGTAAGGCTGACGGCCTTTCCTCTGAATTGGGCGGTGATGTTCCTTTTCAGGTCGTCGAGCATCGATGCCTCGGCTTTGAGGGAGGGAGCTATGATCGTTTCAACCGCCATATTGCCGCGGGAGAGAGAATACTGATAGGCAGCGCCGACCCGGCGCTGCCGCACAGCGCCGAGTTCGACCAGGGACTCCAAAGCCTGGATCGCGCCCCGGTGGCTGAGCCGGGAAAGCTCCCCGACCTGCCTACCGCTCAGCGGTTGCGGGGAGGCGGAGAGGACCCGCAGGATACGGATCTTAGCGGGACTGCCGAAGATCGACTCAAGGACGTTCTGCGATATCATGAGTGGATACTATACTATCCATAATGATAAGTCAAGTACCCACTAAGATTATCAAGAAGAGGAGAAACGGAGAGGCGGGCCGGGCGCCCAAACAGGAAATGCAAGGAGAAAGACTTGAACCTTCTGATTTCTCTTATTCAAGCAACTTAAGCAGATCTTCGCCTGATAGTTTACCATCTAGGTATTTAGTGAAACTCAACAATATCTTTTTCGCAACATCGTCTTTTCTACTTCGGGCGAATAGCCTGACGTCTCTAAAATCCCAGGCTAATAAACATGTTGTATCAGTTAGACTATACTTGTTTACACATGCTTTTATTACTGTTTTTAAACCCTCCGTGTCGTTTTTCACATAATGCTTGAGCGCTTCCAGATACTCAATGAGTGGCTCTTCTTCTACGTTAAATACATCTTTTTTGTTTTTCACTAAATCATTGTAATTATCAATACTTTCGGTAAAAAGGTAGAGCTCAGCAAGGGTCTCGACGTGATATTGGTTATTGGAGTCTATTATTAGTATTCGATTGATTGCATCAATTGCATCACGATGATTACCTAGCCTAAGTAAACAGGCAACTTTTGACGATAGCAACTCTACGTCGTTTTTTTGTACATCAAGCCCAATTGCAATATATTCTAATGCTCGCTGATATTCATTTTTTGATATTAAGACGTTTATTTTTTCTTTCATCTCAAGGTTTTTAATTTTTATGTTTTGCTCTTCATTAATTGTGGCAATTGAAGAAAGCTTGTTTTTTACTTCAGACTGTGTTGCTATTAGCTCCTTCAATTTCAGTTCAAAGTCGTTCTTCAGTTCACGCAATTTATCGAGTTCACCCATATATTGTTTTTTATTCTCTGTGATACTTCTGAGGCCGAAATAAGCCATAATACTAAAAAAAGCAGGGCCAAAGAAATCATAAAATTGATGGTTTGATAATTTGTTGAATACGTTTCCTTTAACAAATCCTTTTCAATCTTGTAATTTAATTGATCCCTTCTAATTTCCTGTATGTCATCTTTAATTTTATAAAAATCACTCTCTGCAATTGTAGTTTTTTTACCACCGATCTTATTTTCACCATACACACCGGTTGATAAAAATATACAAAATAAAATTATTGCCAATATTCCGGATAACGTCTTCATTTTTATCTCCTTCCATACATCGGACCAGAAGTTGCTATAGAAACAGAAAAATTAACAGGCCTATCAGAATGATCAATTCAGAATGACATAACCATTGTTAGCAAAACCATATCTAATTCAATGAATCTTTAAGGACCTTGTTTCTCTATATGCTTTAGAGGGTCTTCAGGAACGTTGTTTCTATTTATGCTTTCGCCCGCTTAAAAAATGATCCAGAGAAGAATGTTCTGCCGGAAAGGAATGCAACGGTTCGTGTTGGAGTGTTACGATTATAGAAGCATCACGGAAATTGTCAAGAAGTGCGGCGGGGTATTTTTCGGGGATGGCGTGGCAACATAAAGACGAGATTGCTTCGCTTTCGCTCGCAATGACAAACAGAGGGATCTACGATCCCCCTCTTCCCCCCCTTGGCAAGGGGGGACTTAAAATAGGTTTATTCAGTGACCTATTGGATAGTTGACCTCTACAGCACCTTTCCCATCAGCACTTCATTGATCAATTCCCTTCCCACCTGGATCCGGTTCTTCCGCACGCCCTCTTCGGCAAAGCCGGCCTTCGTGAACATGCCCAGGGAGTGCTTGTTGGTCGTGAAGATGTTCGCCTCCAGTTTCTTGAACCCTTTTTCAGCGGCCCAGGCGACCGCGTAGTCGAGCAGGTGCGTCCCGATCCCGTGCCCCCGGTACTCCTCACGAAGGTGCAGCCCCAGGTGGAGGAGGTGGGTGGTCTCCGGCCGCTTCCCGCCGTCGGCCTGCAAAGCCGCGAGGCAGCCGACGACCGCGCTGCCGGCAGTCGCGACGATGAGCAGGTTCTTGGTGCCGTCCAGATCGCTGATATACTCCCGCTCGGTTTCGACATCCTTGCCGTAGTGTTCCATGAGGACGTAGCTGCGCTCGTTCGCGTTCGATCTGACGGTATCGATGATCGCGCAGGAATCATCGGCTTGCGCAGGCCTGATGGTTATTTCCACGCCGTTCTTCGAAGTGAATTTTGTTATCGTCTCCATGGCCCCCTCCTCGTAACGGATGTACTAATTATACGCCATGCCCTGAACAGGCGCAAGGAGACTCCCGCCAGGAGTCAGCGTTGAAAACCTGCCGCAAACGGCGTCTCGCGCAAAGCCGCAAAGGCGCAAAGTAAGGACAGGTGTAAAAAATGCGAACATCTGTAATTTGTTTTAAATTCTTTCCGTCCAGACATGAAGCTATTTCAAACTTCTGCCGTTGTCTTCCTTATGCGTCTTTGCGGCTTTGCGCGAGATGCCGTTCGCTCTGCTCCTACGTCAGGATGTCTTCCCCAGGAACTTCACCAGCCCCTCCCGGAACTCCACCGGTTCGATCCCGAAGACCTCCCGGATATCCTTCATGTCGCAGACGTTGTCCTCCTGCAGCATGATGAGCTGGTCCATCGTGACCGGCGCTTTGGACAGGACGGTCTCGGCGACCAGCGCTATGCCCCGCATGAAGGACAGCGGCATATGCACCACGCGCCGGTCCACTCCCAACGCCTTGGCTATGGCCTTCGTCACCTCTTCATACGTGAGCTCTTCCGGCCCGCCGACCTCGTAGGTCTTGCCAAGATGCTGGCCCCCCGCCGCGATCTTCACGAGGCACGAGACGGCATCTTCTATATATATAGGCTGGATCTTCGACCTGCCCGAGCCGATCACCGGCAGAACCGGAGAAAGCTTGATCATCTCTGCAAGGCGGATGGTGAACAGGTCACCCGGCCCATAGATGAGCGACGGACGGAGGATGGTAAAGGGAATGCCGCTGGCCCTGACCAGTTTCTCAGCCTCCCACTTGGTCTTGTGGTATTCGCTCTTCGCGTTCTCCCTCGTGCCCAGCGCGCTCTGGTAAATGAAGTGACGGACACCTGCCTTCTTCGCCGCGTCCAGGACATTTCGCGTACCCTCGACATGAACGCTCCGAAAGGTGAAGCCCCTGCCCTCCTGGATGATGCCGACAAGATGGATGATCGTATCGCAGCCTTTCGCCGCCGCTTCGAGCGACGCCGGATCAGCGATGTCACCGGGAACGACCTCGACGCCCAGGTCCTTGAGCGCCTGGGCCTTTGCCGGTGTTCTGACGACAGCACGGACCTTCAGCCCCTCCTGCTGCATACGCTTCACCAGATGACCACCGACAAAACCCGTTGCACCCGTTACCAGTATCATGATCTCACCTCTTTAAGATCGATTAGTATCGCTTTGTCCGTCTTTCCCGCCCCTGCTTACCTCTTGCTGGGGCAGGCTCCAGCGGGAATCCAGTGATAGTAGATTATATCTGATCTCCGTCGATGACCCCTCCTTTTTCCTCCCCTTAATAAGGGGAGGGATAGGGTGGGGTGAATTGCCTCCTGCCTCCCGTTCTTACCGGTTCTCCAATCCGCAATCCGCAATCCGAAATCCGCAATTCTTCTCACAGTTCCAGCGCCACCCACAACCCGAAATAGGCCTGCGATTCGCCGTCGCTTTCAAGACCTTTGGCGACCACGAACCGGATCGTGAGAGGCAGATAGTATGCGAGCGTCATATCAAGCCGCGCTTCCGCTCCGATGCTCCGCCGGAGGTCGGGCTCGTGATACGTGCCATCCCAGGCATTGCCGGCCTCGAAGAAGAACGCCCCGTGGAAGCGGCGGTAATAGAACGGCTTGGTGTCCCACCCCTTTTCCAGGTTCGTGATGGGAAAGCGGTACTCCATGCTCCCGAGGACGGCCTTCCGGCCGCGGAGCACATTGGACGGGTAGCCGCGCAGGGTAACGGTCCGGTCGCTGAGGCCGAGCGTGATGTCCCCCGGATTGTCGCCGCCGAGCTGGTAGGCCCCCTGGGTCGGGGCCACGCCCGTCGAGGTCCCCGCAAAGGCCCGGCCCAGGAGCACGTGGTGCTTCCACGGCAGGTTCACGTACTCGTGCCAGTCGGCGGTATATTTCGTGAACTCGAAGTCGCTGCCAAGCGAGTAGTCGAAGCGCTCCGCGCCCAGCTCGAAGGTCCTTCCCTGTTCCGGGCTGATCGAGTAGGCATACTGCCGGCTGCTGCTGTACAGGTAGCGCAAGCGGCCTGATACCAGATCTCCCTCGGCAGGCAGCGGGCCGGCGTATCCGGTCCAGGGCGGAAGTTCCGTCAGACGCGACAGTTCCTTTCGCCGGTAGCCGATCGTCAGGGCCTGCTGGTGGGCATTTTTAATGATTGGCACAATAAGCGCCAGCCCGAGGGTCTTATTGCGTTCAACATAGTCCTTGCTCCCCCTGGCATCGTGCAGGAATTCTCCATAGGTGATGTCGTTGTCGGAAGCATGAAGGTGAAGCGTCGGATAGAGGCCGTCGTAAAAATAGTCGATCCCGTACCAGGTCCGGCTGTTCCTGGGGCCATACAACGCGCTGGCGGTGTACCGGTGGCGCTGGACCGCGTCCTGGCCGAACGTGAGGCCGCCGTACAGGGTCCCGCTCTCGCCGCTGGAACCGAACCAGGGGATCCAGAACCGGGGATAGATCGTCGAGAGGGCGCTGTAAGGACGGGAGGACGCGTCTACGGGCTTCTCCGCATACGACGGCGAAGGATACCGGTCGGTATAGGGTTCCGCGGGCTTCCACGCCTCGCGATCGAGTGACATCGTATGAACGTCGTAGCCGGTCGAACTGTAGGACGCGAAGGCGAGCGTCTTCCCATCCGGTGACGGCGCAGGCGAGAACGCGCCGCCCAGGACGTTCGTCACCTGGAAAAGATTCTTCGTCTCCGGTTCATACGCGTAGATGTTGAAGATGCCCGACCGGTCAGAGGAAAAGTAAAGGTATTTCCCGTCGCGGCTCCAGGCAGGCCCGACATCGATGGCCTTGTCGTGCGTGATGTCCTCGAGAACGCTCCCGGACGGATCGATCAGCCTGATGTCCCGGTATCCTCCAGGCTGCCAGATGCCGACGGCGATGCGGCTCCCGTCGGGGCTGAAACAGGGCGTCTCATACTGTTCCGGCCCCCAGGGCGTTAGAAACGTGATGTCCTTCTCCGTTGCGGGCCCGCTGCCTGCCTTCGCGAGGTCCAGCATCGCCAGCCGCGTCATGCCCATCCGGTTCATGACGAACAGGAGCCTTGTGCCGTCCGGAGAGGGATGGGGGTCGCGTGCCCTGAGCCCCTTCGTGAGCCGGACCTCCCTCGCTGACGCAACATCATGGAAGTAGAGGTCGTTGTAATAGCCCGTGTTCCTTGTGATCTCGATCTTGGTGTAGTAAAGCTTTGCTCCCTCCCGGTCCCAGGCCAGTGAGGAGCCCGACGCCGATCCGGGAAAGACATTCTCCGTGAGCTTTGTCTCACCGCTTCCGTCAGGACGGGCGAGGTAGATGCCCGGATACTCATCCCCCCGGCCCACCGCGTAGGCGATCCGGGTCCCGTCGGGCGAATACGCGGGGTTCGTGTTCATGAATCCCCTGGCAGTCAGCGGTGTCGACCGGGTCAGTCCCTTTGCCGTAAGCTCGTCCCGCTGCTTTCCGTAGTTGGCCTCGAGCCCCTTCTGCCACTCGTTCCAGAGGTCCTGGTAGTCGGCGCTCAGCACCTTCCTGCCCGTTGAGGTGACGAGGAACGGGAACCATCTGCCGCTGTAAACGGTGCTGATCTCGGCGAGCTTCTCCCTGCCGTATCTCTCCTCAAAATACCGCGTAAAGGCCTGGCCGAAAAGATAGGGCACCTGGCCCGAAGGCCAGGAGTCCGGAAAGACCGACACCTGCCCCAGCGACGGAAAGGCGTTCTCGAGCGCGGCCGTGCGGATCACCATCTCCGCTTCCGGAGACCTGCCCCGTCCTCCGGCGGTCTGCTCCGTCTCCTCATAGGTCGCGAGCCCCTCGATCATCCATGCCGGCTGGAACAGGTTGGGGAAGTAGATCCTGCCGAGAATTTTTTGCAGCGCTTCCGGGCCGCCGGTCACCATGTCGAGCTGCAGGACATGGGTGTATTCGTGGGTGATCAGGAGCCTGAGCCAGTCGTCGTACGCGGTGAGGCCGTACCCGGGTCCTCCCGACGGCTGGGTGAGGAACAGAACGACCTGGTTGTAGGGGATGGGAGAGGTATAGCCGTTCGCTTCGTCCATGGCATCGACGAGCACGAGCCGGGTCTTCTCCTTCGGCTCCCACTTGATGGCTGGGACAAGACGGCTGTGGACGTCCTCGGCGATGACCGCGGCCCGTTTCGCGGTCTCTTCGGCGCCCTGGTGATAGTGGATCAGGAAGTGCGGCGTTTCGAGCGTCGTCCAGACAAAGGAGGGATCGAACTTGGCGTGGGCGGATGATGCGCAGAGGAACAGGATGGCGGCAAGAGCAAGCGCCCGGACGGCGGCAGGGGGCGGCAGGATCGGTTTTTTCGCATAGCCTTGGTCCAGGTTCATGGAGCAAGGATACCGGATTGCGGGGGGCCTGTCAATTGATGCCCGCCGCACATCCCAGCCGGAAAAATCCACGGCATTTTCACCGCGGAGAACGCAGAGCTCGCGGAGAATGACAAGGGCGGTTGCATCTGGCTTCTGCTTTTTGCATTGTTCCCTCTGCGCTCTCAGCGCTCTCTGCGGTAGAATGCTTTTCATTTGTTTTTAAGAAGAAAATGGGGAAGAAGAGAAAGAAGTAGCCCCCCGCCCAGGCCAGAAGATCCCACACCTTATCTCACCGCAGAGAACGCAGAGGTCGCGGAGAACAGCGAGAAAGCAGGATAACCGACTCAGCCTTGGCATTGTCTCCCTCTGCGTTCTCAGCGCTCTCTGCGGTAAAATGCTTTTCAGTTGTTCTTGATCGTGAATTACAGGAACCAGCGGGTATCGAGGTAGTGCTCTAATCGCTCGCTCCTTGATGCATCACCGCGGCGCTCGCGGCGCCTTCGTGACCGGCCACCGTCTCAGCACGGCCTTCAACGCTTCCATGGACAGCAGCACGACGCCGCTGATGGCGGTCACGATCCCCAGGTCCGTGAACGTGGGAAGCCGTATCCCGAAGGTCTCGCGCAGCGCGGGGATCTGGAGCAGCCCGAAGACCAGCACCAGCTCCCAGAAAATGGCCAGGAGCAGCCAGCCGTGGGGCGGCGCCTTGATGATGCTGTACTTGAGCGAGCGGAAGCTCATGGCGATGACCAGCTCGACGATGATGAAGAGGAAAAACATTTCGGTCCGCATATGCTCCATGTCCCCCAGCTCACGGAAGAACAGCCAGAAGAAGAACGGGACCTCGACCAGGAGCGCCAGCAGGATGAAGATCATCACTTCCCGTGTGAAAACGCTCTCCTTCGGGTCCCGGGGCGGCCGCTGCATGATGTCGGGGTCCGGCGGCGCGACGCCGAGGGCAAGGGCAGGCAGGCCGTCGGTCGCCAGGTTGATGTACAGGATCGCCGCGGGCAGGAGCGGCAGATACTCCGGCCCCATCATCAGCACGACCCCGCCGATCACGACCACCTCGGTGATGTTCGCCCGGAGGAGATAGGTGAGGTACTTCTTGATGTTGTCGTAGATCCATCGTCCGCGCTCGATGGCGTGCACGATGGTGGCGAAGTTGTCGTCCGTCAGGACCATGTCGGCAGCCTCCTTCGTCACCTCGGTGCCGGTGATGCCCATGGCGATCCCGATGTCGGCGTGCTTCAGCGCCGGCGCGTCGTTCACGCCGTCGCCGGTCATGGCGACCACTTCCCCGCGGTCCTTCCAGGCCTTGACGATCTTGAGCTTGTCCATGGGCGACACGCGGGCGTACACCGTCACGGTGTCGACGATCTTGACGAACTCTTCGTCGGGCATCCGCTCCAGCTCCTCGCCGGTAAGGACCCGGTCGCCGTCATGGTAAATACCCATCTCCCGGGCAATGGCCACGGCCGTCAGCTTGTGGTCGCCGGTGATCATGACCAGTTTGATATGGACGCGCTTGCACACGGCGATCGCTTCGATCGCCTCCTGCCGCGGTGGGTCCATCATGCCGGCGAGCCCCAGGAAGACCATGCCGCTCTCCACGGCGTCCTCGTCGTACGCGGTGCCGGCGGGCAGAACGCGGGAAGCGACGGCCAGCACCCGCAGGGCCGCCTTCGCCATCTCTTCGTTCGCCTGGAGCACCGCGGCCCGGTCCCCTTCGCCGAGCGGCCGCACCCCGCCGTCGTCCAGGATGTGCGTGCACCGCCCCAGGACAAGTTCAGGTGCGCCTTTCATGTACGCCGTGGGGGCCCCGCCTGTCCGGTGGATGGTCGTCATGCGTTTCCGCTCGGAGCTGAACGGGATCTCCTCGACCCGCTGGTTCTCGAGGCGCGTCTCGCGGACACGCATGCCCGCCTTCGCCGCGGCCACCACCAGGGCGCCCTCCGTCGGATCGCCCTTGATGGACCACTTCCCCTCGCGTTCATGGAGGTCCGAATCGTTGCAGAGGATCCCGCCCCGCAGGAACTCCTCGAAGGGCCGGTTGCCGACGGCCTTCAGCGGTCGATCTCCGTCCTTGAACTCTCCCTCGGGATCGTACCCCGCCCCGCTCACCTGGACCGTCCTGCCCGCGACGAACAGAGAACGCACCGTCATCTCGCCCTTGGTGAGCGTGCCGGTCTTGTCGGAGCAGATCACCGTCGTGCAGCCCAGCGTCTCGACGGCGGGCATCTTCCGCACAAGGGCATGCTGCTTCGCCATCTGGCGCATGCCGATGGCGAGCGCCCCCGTCACGATCGCGGCCAGCGCCTCGGGGACCGCCGCAACCGCCAGGGCGATCGCGAACATCGTGATCGTGACGAGGAAGGGAAGGTCCACGTACCCGCGGGTCAGGTACTCGCGTATGACGCTGATCCCCGCGACCAGGACGCAGATGCCCAGGGCGATGATGCCCAGCCACTTTCCGATCTCCTCGGTGCGCTTTTCGAGCGGCGTCTTCTCGGTCTTTACCGTCGCGACCTCTTCGGCGATCTTCCCGAACTCGGTCCGCATGCCCGTGGACGTTACCACGGCCTTCCCCCGGCCGTAGGTGACGATCGTTCCCGTGTAGATCATGTTCTTCCGGTCGTTCACGGCCGCGTCGGCGGCCAGGGTCCGGTTGTTCTTGCCCACCGGCGCGGACTCCCCGGTCAGCGACGCCTCGTCGCACCGCAGGGAGTGCCCCTCCACGACGCGCCCGTCCGCGGGGATCTTGTCCCCCGCCTCGAGCAGCATGACATCGCCGGGGACGAGCTCTTTCGACGGGACCTCTTCCTCCCGGCCGCCCCGCAGCACCGTGATCGTCGGCGACAGCATCTTCTTGAGCGCCTCGATCGCCCGCTCGGCCCGGTACTCCTGGATGAATCCCAGGACCGCAACGAAGATGACGATCACGGCGATGATGGCGGCATCCACCACCTCGCCGACCAGTGCGGAGAGCGCGATCGCGACGAGAAGGATGATCACCAGGACGTTCTTGAACTGGTTCAGGAAGAGCACCAAAGGAGAGATCCCCTCCTCCTTCCGCAGCTCGTTCGGGCCGTACCGTTCAAGCCGGGCAGCGACCTCCTGCTGAGCCAGTCCCTGGTGCCCGCTTGTCCCCAGGTCCTTGATCACCTGTTCCACTTCACGTGCGTGCCATTGCATGCGCTCCATCAGATCCTCCGTCGTTTATTCTCACTTTGGGTTCGGGATGGCAAAAAAACGCCGATGGGAAGGACAATCCCTCCCCATCGGCGAACAGCATACTTTTTATGAAGGCTACTTGATATCCGGCACCGGGAACATCACTCCGCCGAAGATCAACCAGGCGAGGAGGAGCGTCCAGAAGACATTGAACGCCTGGCCGATCAGGAACGCCCCCGCGGGCCTGCCGCCCTCCATCTTGGCCAGATCGCCGAAATGGGTCTCCAGGCCGATGCAGGTGAAGGCCAGCGCGAACCACCAGGTGCGAAGTCCGCCCAGTGTTCCCTTGACCGCAGAGACCGTCGCCGGGCTCACGACAAAGGAGAACAGGAGCGAAGCGATAATGAAACCGAGCACGAACTTCGGGAACCGGTCCCAGATCTCCATGGCGCTCGGCGTTTCCTGGTTGCCGCCGATCTTGCAGGCCTTGAGCGTCCACACAATGGACAGGATGAAGGCCGCCACGCCGATCAGCACGTTCTGCGACATCTTGACGATCACGCCGGTCTTCATCGCGACCGGGCTGATCAGCTCGCCCGCGGCAACGACCGAACCGCTCGTATCGAGGGTCCCGCCGAGCCATGCACCGGCAACGATGTCGCTCAGGCCCAGCCACTTGGCGATCATGGGCTGGAAGATCATCATGGGAATGGCGCAGATGAGCACGATGGAGGTCACATAGCTGATCTTCTTGCCGTCGGCCTTGATGGCCCCGCCCGTGGCGATCGCCGCTGACACGCCGCAGATGGAGACGGAGCTCGAGATAACGGCGGCGAAGTCGTCGTCGACGTTCATCTTCTTGGCGACCCACCAGGTGAAATACCAGACCGCGGCCACCACGAGTACCGCCTGGACGATGCCGTAGAATCCCGCCTGCACGATCTCGGTAAAGAGGATCCCCGAGCCCAGGACCACGAGGCCCGACTTGATATAGAACTCGGTCCTGACAGCAGGCTTCAGCCATGCCGGGAGGCCGATGACATTGCTCACGAACAGTCCGATGACGAGGCACCAGATCACGTATTCGATGCCCAACGTACTGTTGATCGTGTAATTGCCCGCGATGAGCTGTCCGAACCAGGCGATGACGAACACGGCGGGGAAACCGACCGCGATCTTCGCGGCATTTTCACCCATGAAGGAGAGCGCGATGAGGGTGAGGATAAGATAGGCGATGCCGATGATGACGGCTGCCCCGAGGTTATCGCCCGCAAAGACTTTTGTCAGCAGACCGCCGGCATTCCCGCTGATCTCCTTGCCGAGCTTGTCCGCTTTCTTTTTGAGGCCTTCATCCTTTGCTGCCTTCGCGGTCTCCTGGAACTTCTTCGCAGCGCTGCCGACTGCCGTGCGGTCTCCCGCATCCATCGCGGCCTTGAGCGCGGCCGCATCGGCCTGGAGCGCCGATTCCTTCTTCTCCGCCGCCGCCGCCGCCAGTTTCCCGACAGCCGGAGCGGTCTCCTTGCTGTAGGAAGCGAACTCCCCGTCCGTGATCCATTTGAACTTCGGCATCTTGAATGAGAGGCCGGCAAGGATCATGATAATAATGAGGAATCCCACCCAGACCGCCAGCCAGTCTTCCGTTTTCCAGAGCAATGCCAAACCTTTGGGTTCTTGTCCCGCCATACGAAGTCCTCCTTTGTTTGATCGTGCTATTTCTCGAGAAATGCAGATAAAACAGCTTCGTTCCTGCGGCAGCTCACGTCACACGACATCACCTCCCCCGGCCATGATCATGCGATACTCGAGCATCTGTGAACCTATGGAAAAGAACGGCCTCCGCCCGCGCGCCCCTGCTGGAGCTCAAGCGTCATGATTATGGAGTCTAAGGGGACGACTTGTCAAGAGCATTGTTGCATTTATGCGTCTTCTTCGGTATTACCTTTTTACACATCATCTTCCTTCCAGGACGATCTCCTGTTCTGCCGTCGGAAGATCATGAAATAAAAGGCCGGCAGAATATGCCGGCCCGTCGATCCCTCGCCGCTTCTGCTCTTCTTCCTTCTTCAACAGCTCGTTCAGCTGCTTCACTCCGTCCTCGAGCCTCTTAACGCATTGCGAGGTTCCATAGGACAACGACGATAAGCAGGAGGGCGATCTCGAGTATCGATATCTTTGTTATGATGATCGCGATATTCCGTTCAGAAAGTGTCAACTTCAGCCAGATCCGGTCCATGAAGCGCAGCAGGAGCCTTTTGAGAAGAGATCGACCTTCGGCAAGCTTCAGATACTCTCCAACGCTTCTCATCCAGAGATGCAGTTCATTCTGAGAGCCGGCCATGACGGTCCCGTCCGCCGCATCGAGCATGAGCGTCTGTGTGAGCGTGATCCCTCCCCCGGAACGTTCGATATCGCAACTAATGCTCTTTAATGCCCCGTCCCCGATCGCGAAGGAAATAGCCTTATTCGGTTCGAACGCGTCCACTCTAATGTTGTGTGTTTCGATGCGGCGGGTGGCATAGTAGTCGAGCGTGACGGTGTAGCTGGTCCCCTGCTTCGGCGGTCCCTGCTCAGTTGATGCGAATTGCGTAAGCGTAAAAAAGGGGGAAAGCCTGAGCAGCGTGTTCAGGTCGGAGATGACGCGGAATGCGGTTTCCGGGGAGACGGGAAGCTGGATGGATGCTGTAAGTGCCTGCATGGACCATTATAGCCTTACGGACAGAATAAAAAAAGGGCTCTTTCGTATATCAGTTAAAATTGCTTTATTGAAACCATGAGCAAAGAAATGAAAAACTTTTTTCGCGCAAAGACGCAAAGGCGCAAAGGCGCAAAGAAAGGATGGCCCTCACAAGAACAGTACGCCGTAAAACGGAGTGAATAACAGAACCTTAATCCATGTGTTTCTTATCAAAACTCAGAAGCCTTGCTCACGCTTCTGCTGTTGTTTTTCTTTGCGTGCTTGGCGGCTTTGCGCGAGACAGCCGTTCGCAGTAGTTTTTCAACTTTATTGCGAGGAATAAAAAAGGGATTAGAGCAATGTCACCATTGCTCTAATCCCCGGTGTGATCCTTCTATATAGTACTTACTTGCCGCCTTCAACCGTCGCGTAATCGAGCTTGATCCATTCCGGCAGGCCGTTCCTGAACCAGTAGATCTCCTTGAAGCCGAGGCTCTGGTACAGCAGGGCCGCTGCGGGAGAGCGCCAGCACTTCACGCCGTTGCAATAGAGCACAAGGGGGACGTTCTTGTCCAGCTTGTCGGAAAGCTTCGGGTCCCCGATCAGCTCGTCCACCGTAATGAGCACGGCGCCGGTGATATGCTCCTTGGTGAACTGCTCCTTGTTCCTGTTGTCGATCAATACGTACTTCTTTTTGGCATCCATCCACTTCTTCAATTCCTTGCCGTCGATCAGCTTGATCCCCGGAAGCGATTCCGGCATGTCCTTCTTGGCATCCGCATCGGCCTTCAACTGCTCCGCCTGCTTGATGACGGCATCGGGATAGGGCCCGGCGGACGCTGTGGCATATAATCCTCCGACAAGAACGAACACACATACCAAGGCGATTACGATCTTTCTCATCTTACTTCCTCCTTTTTTGCCGGTGTGACCCCGGCGCAGATCAATGAATGGATTTTCGGATTCATTTGTAATTAGCGGAGAAGCAACTACGAATTTCTATCTCTCGCAAAGCCGCCAAGCACGCAAAGAAAGGCAACGACTGAAGCTTGAAAAAGACCGTTGCATCTGAACGTGATGACCTTAAATCAGGTTTTTGCTTTTCATCGTGTCTTTAACTGCTTACAGTTTTTATGAATGCTTATCTTTTCTTCGCGCCTTTGCGCCTCGCTTAGAAGCGCCTACTGTTGGTTGCGAGAAAATAGTTTTTAGTTTTTATCCCTGCGCGATCCCCTGCAAGCGGGACGCGCATGCCTCGCCGGTGAGCGCAGTATCTTTTCCCCGGGCGAGGACTTTTGCCTGCAGCACGGAGCAAGGCGCGGACCTCAGCAGTTTGCCAACGTTGATCTTTGCCTTGTACTCCTCGGAACGTCCTTTGCAGGCGTCGCCGATGACGATGAGGTCCGATCCCCGCTCCCGCGCCTCGCTGAGGATGACCTCTCCCGGATCGCCGACCCGGACCGAGGTCGTCACCTTCACTCCGCAGGCTGCCGCGCGCTGCACAAACTTGCCCAGCGCCGCATCGGCCATCTTGTACAGTTCCGCTTCGGCATAGCGATAGAAATCCATCCTTTTTTCCGAGGAATGGAGCCATTCTATGCCGACCAGCGAACCCCATCCCTTATGAATGACATAGAGTGCATGGAGTTCCGCGTCATGCGTCGCCGCCAGGTCCAGGGCGCAGCGTTCCGCCTCGACGGCGCCCTTCGAGCCATGGGTGGCGACAAGGATTGTTCTGATCATAGTGCCCTCATTTCAGTGCGATGAGCACCAGAACGGCAAGCGCAAATGCGATGACCAGCGAGGTAATATCTTCTTTTTTCTCAGAGGCAAAAACGCTGAGCGAACGCTCTTCCATCTGCTTCTGTTCTGATGCTACCGCTTTTTCTTCAGCCATGTTCAGAACCTCCTTTAGATGCTTCCCTTGATCAACAGCCAGCATACGAAGAACGAAAGGGTGGCTTTCGTGATGCCCGCGACGACGCCGATCATCGCCGCCTTGCCTCCCGCCTGGCGGAGGGTCTGCCAGGTGATCTGCATGCCGAGGCCGATGAGCCCGAAGGCGAAGAACCACATCATGTATTCCCGCATCATCTCCATCGTCGCGGGCTTCGCCTGGACCAGCTTGTCCGCTTCCTTGAATGCCGCCTTCAGGTCCTTCTCTTTCGTGAAATCCTGCGCTTTCAGGACAAGGTCCGTTTGCTCGGCGCTGGTGATCTGACGGTCAGCGACCAGTTTCCCGAGCGCGGCCTTCACCTTGGGATCGGTCACGGCGCCGGTCTCAAGGAACGCCGAGATCTTCTTGAGGTCCCTGGTCCGCACTTCCTTCTTTTCATCGATCTTGAATTTATAAAAATGCTTGCCGTGAAGCTCCATCCCCTTGGGGGTGAATATCCCGGTGGAGCTGAAAGCGAACATGATCAGAAAGCCGAGGACGAAGAGGGGAAACTTGTCGATGAGGACCTTCCCGATGCTGACCTTGCCCTTCTCCGCCTCTTCCTCTCCCTTGGCGAACCAGACAGCGAGCACAATAACGATGAAGGGGAGGAAGAGGATCCGTGTGATATTGAAGATCTCCGCCACCTTCAGGGTCTCGATGGTGTTCGGATCAAAGATCAGGGCGGCGGCGGCGACCTGTGCGGAATTGAGAATGCCCGTACCCGCCCATGCGCCGAACTGAAGTTCGTTCATCCCGACCATTTTTGCGACCGGCGGAAAGACGAAGAGCCCGACGACGCCGACGAGCAGCAGCATGCCGATCGAGTAGGCCATATCAACGCCCCTGGCCTTTACAACAGGAGCTGCGGCCACTGCCGCTGATACGCCGCAGACCCCCAGGCCGGCCGACAGCACTCCGATGAGCGGCCTTTCGGCTTGAGCAAGCTTGCCGAGCCACAGGACAAACAGGGACGTGCCCATGACAAAGGTCGCGACCATGACGATGCTCAGGCCTCCGAGATACTTCAGCTCCGTGATGCTGTACATGGCGCCCAGGGTGATGACCCCGACCTTCATGGCCAGCCGGGCGGTCTTGACCCCCGCCTGCATCCAGCCGGGGATGCCGATGGTATTGACCCAGACGATGCCGAGAAGGATCCCCAGGAGGATGTAATTGAGCCCGAAAACGCTTGCCATATCAAAACCCAGCATGGGTTGGGCCTGTTTGCCCCATATCTTGAATATGGGCTCCATGTAATACCGCGTCACGTACGCCAGGATCATGATCATGCCGATGCCGGCCATGGGGGCCCGCACCAGCTTGTCGAACTTCGACGTCATGGCCGGGACTGCCAGATTCCAGATGCCGACCAAACTGATGATGATCCCTGACCACAATCCGACGGAAATCTGCGTGCCTATTGTCTTGCCTGTTTTAAGATACTCAGCAACAGCGACCAGCCCCGTCGGCGTTAACGACTCGTTCTGGCTCCTCAGGATCAGCGCGTAGGCAAGAAGAATCAGCCCTATAATGAGTGTTACGGGCGATTTTCGTTCCTCGTTCATGTGTACCTCCCCAATTCGGCGTTTATTGTAGGTCCGTCTCTTTGCAGGCTACTTGACGACAAGGACATCACAGGGCGCGTGCTCCACGACCTTGGAGGACACGCTGCCGAGCAGGAACTTCTTGGCTCCATGCCTGCCATGGGAACCGACGACGAGCAGGTCGGCCTTTGTTTCAGCGCAGGTCTTGACGATCGTATCGGCTGCCCTGCCGAAGTGCACCACGGTCTCCATCTGCACGCCCTTTTTTGAAAGCTCTTCCTTCAGGCGGGACAGCCTTTTCTCCGAGTCCTCGGTCATGATCTTGTACATATTCTTGCAATCATCATCGCTCAGTTCCATCATGCAAAGGTCCGGCACGACCGTGAGCACGACGAGCGATGCTTTCAATGCCGTGGCCATTTCAACGGCCCTCGTCAAGGCCTTCCCCGCATGTTCCGACCCATCATGGCCTACCAGTATCTTCACGTTTTGTTCCTTTCTTCCGTGTGGGATTGTTGAACGGCCGAAGCTTATCTATGCTGCAAGTCCCTGTTGCCAAAAATACCTGTAGCGGTCAGGAATGCAAGATGAAAGAGGAGTGCGCCGCGTTCAGGATCACCCATGCTTGGATTTTCCCGATCTGCTTCTGAACATCATCAGAACGGGCGAAAAAAAGGCCGGGGAGCTCTCTCCCCGGCCTGTCGATCACGCCGCATCACTTCTTCTCGTCTTCCTTCTTGAGCTGTTCCTTCAGCTTCTTCACGTCATCCTCGAGCGACTTGATCCGCGAGAGGTCTATCCGCTGCTCTTCCTCAGCCGGGAACTTCTCGTTCGCGCCGTAGATGATCCACGAATCATCATAGTTGGAGGGGTCCTTGAATCCGAGCATCCGCAGTTCCAGATAGGTCAGCGTCGAGCGGGAGCCGGTCTGGCAGTAGGCGATGGTGCGCTTGCCCTTGTCCAGGGTCGCATAGGCCTTTGCGACCTTCTCGTGGGACAGAACGCCCGTGGACTTGTCCTTGCCGGTCGCCGGGTCCTTCTCCTGGTCGTAGGTCTCCTCGTGCGGCACGCTCAACGTGCAGTTCGGTATGCGGCCGCCGCGGATCGAACGGATGTCCTCGCCCGCGTATTCCTTCTTGCTCCGGCTGTCGATGAGCTGCACGCCCTTCACCTGGCCCTTGGCGATCTTGAGGACCTCCTCGGTCGTCGCGATCCGGTTCTTCGCGAAGTTCACCTTGAAGGTTGCCGCCGGCTTGATGGCGGGCTCGGTCGCGAGCTTCCGGTTGCCTTTCTTCCACGCCTCGAGGCCGCCGTTCAGCACGTGGGTCTTGTCCGTGTGGCCAAGGTACTCGAAGAGCCAGAAGGCCACCGACGCGTCGTCCAGGGACTTTGATTTGATCTCCCCGTAGAACACCACGTGCGTGTTGTTCCCGATGCCGGCCTTTCCGACCAGGCTCTCGTACTTCGCGGCCGAGGGGAAGACCCGCGACGTGGCGTCCCGAAGCGCTGCCTTGCAGTTCTTGCCGAAGCTGATGGCGCCGGGGATATGCCCCTTGGCGTACTCCTCCAGTTTTCTGCAGTCCACGACGACCCAGTCGGGCTTCGCGAGGTTCTGCTCCAATTGCTCCGCGGTGACGAGCAGACCAGGGTTCGCCCACTGCGCCTGAACGGTACCCGTCAACGCAAACAGGGCAAAACTTACACCAAGTACAAAAATCGAGTGTTTCCTCATTGTTCCGTACCTCCTCTGTTTTCGAATATATGCTCTCTCAGCCCTTTTCTTACTCACAAGGCTCTACCGTGTCCTCAGTGTCTCAGAACGCATCCGCCTTTATCGCCTTACCAATCCGCCTCTTCTGTGTCAAAGGTCCTCGTTCCTTCAAGGTTTCTCAAGCAAACGGCCAAATGCCGGCTGTCGCTACCGCGCGATCAGCACCGGGATGTCGGCCCGGTTCGCGATCTCGCGGCTCACGCTCCCCATGAGCATGGTATGGAGCCGTTTTCCCCGCGAGCCGATAATGATCATGTCCGCGTTAAGCTCCTTCGCCGCGTTCAGGATCTCGTCGGACGGGTGGCCTTCCCGCACCATCGTCTGGACCGCGCCCGCACCCGCCGCGGCAAGCTTCTGCGAATAATGATCAAGGATGGCCTTCGCCTTCCGGTCCAGCGCCGCCTGGACCTCCGTGCCCCGCAGCTGCTCCTTCAGCGTGGAAAGTTCGGGCTCGCCCAGCATATCGTCCATGAGCGACTTCCCTTCCATCTTCTCCACGTACAGGAGCGCCACGCGCTCGGGACGGGCGCGCGAGAACAGGTCCAGAAAGGTCTTCACCGCCGCCTGAGAACCGGCGCTGTCGTCAACGGCGATCACAATGGTTTGCATGGGCGTTCTCCCTGCACGAACGGTTCCCGTTCGTGACTCATTCTTCCTTGTACAGGTTCTTGTAGTAATCCTGCTGTTCCGTGCTGATCCCCTCGATGGTCGTTTCTTCGCCGCCGTACCCTCCGGCCTCGACGGCCTCGAAGTAGCCGGGCTGAACGCCTGTGCGGGCCGAGATGCGGTACCCCGCGGTAAAGCTCAGGACCAGCGCGGCGACGGTGATCGCGATCCAGTGACCTGTTTTCATGGTGCAGCCATCCTCCTGTGCGGGAAAATACTATTGAAGCTCCCTGCAGATAACTTCATGGAGCTTCGATCCTCAGGGAAATTAGTTATTCTAATCGCTCGCTAACCCCGCGGCAGCTGCGGGGCAGCGCTCGCTCCTGGATTCATCCTTATTCATCCTTGTAGAGGTTCTTGTAGTAGTCTTCCATCTTCTTGTCGATCTTCGTCGGCGGGGCCGTCTTTCCCTTTCCGACGGCAAAGCCGATCTCCAGGAACGGCGGAACACTGTACCCCATCAGGAAGCCGAGAAATACGGCGGTGACGACCACCACGACCCAAAGCGTGTTCTTCATGCGGATGCTCTCCTTACGCGGCCTTCTTGATCTTCCAGAGGAATTTTCCGCCCTCCTGCTTCCGTTCGACGATCTCGTTGCCGGCGGCGTCCATCATCGCCGAGATCGTCTCGGACGAAGAGGCGTTGTCGAACATGAGTTCCAGGACATCGCCGGGCTGCAGCTTCTCGAGCGCCTTTTTCGTATAGATCTGCGGATGGGGGCACACATAACCCTGGCAGTCCAGGAAGTACACCCCATCACTCTTCTTCTCGAATTTCATCGCCATGACACGCTTCCTCCTTGTTGCTTTGCGTTAGAACTGCACCGACGCCATCTCCTTCGCCAGCTTCCGCTCGGTCCACCAGTTGAAGAACTTGACGCCGATGAAGGCGCCGCCGATCATCCCGATGCCGAAAAGCCAGCCCGACGTGTCGCCCATGGCCACGCGGACGAAGAACGCCCCCACGTTGCAGCCGAGCCCGAGGCGCGAACCGATGCCCATCAACGCCCCGCCGATCATCGCCCACGTCGCCAGTTCCCAGGTCGGCTTGGACCACTTGAACTCGTTCTGCAGCAGCGCCATGACCGCGGCCCCGCCGATGAGCGCCAGGGACATCCAGTCAGCCGGGTTGATTGCCGGGTTCGGGATCCCGTTGTTCAGGCCGAAGAAGATATTGTCCATGTTGTCCCACCCGAGCTTCTGCAGTATCCAGCCGACCCACTGGGCCTCCTGGGTCGTGACGTACCAGTAGCCGGGATCGAACACCGTGCCCTTCACGGAAAGCCCGAAGTCGAAGCCCATCTTCGAGAGAAGGGGCCCCGCGTTCTTCACCCCGTACTTGATCCGCAGGCCCTCGATCACGAACATCTGGAGTCCGCAGGCGATGCCGAGCACCAGGCCGGCAACGGCCGTACGCTTGGACGACATCATCATGCTCCAGTAGCCCGTCGCTTCCTGCCGCAGGGAGGTCGCGCCCGCTGCGCCTGCGGCAAGAAGCTTTTTCCGGTAGTTCTTGCGGTACCAGAAGATGTACACAACGAGCAGGAGGAGCGAGGCGGGGATCACTACGCCGACGAGAAAATCTCCGATGAACGCGCCCTGCAGGCTCGCGTCCGACATGCCGAGCAGTTTGGAGAATTTTTTGATCGGCTGGTCCCAGATGTAGCCGGCCAGGTACTGGTCCACCCATCCGTCGGTGACCGTGATGGAAGGCGGCAGTTTCTTTGCGATGGCCGAGACGCGCCAGGCATCGGGAACCAGCTTGTTGAACCAGCCACCCACGTCCACGAAGATCGCCTGGGTCACGCTTATGGAAAGGATCACGATCATGGCGACCCCCTTCCCCTCGCCGGCCTTGTACAGGGAGCCCGACGCGCAGCCGCCCGCGAACACCATGCCGACGCCGAAGATGAGCCCGGCGATCGTGGCATGCACGCCGGTCGGTGCCGCGTGGAAGGTGCTCATGCCGGTCGCGGTGACAAAGGCGGAGACGAAGCTGAAGAGGACCGTGGCGATCATGATCCCCACGACCATGCGGGGCACGCCGACGGCGAAGAGGTCGCGGAACGCGGAGGCGAAGCAGAACCTGCCGTACTGCAGGCACATTCCGTAGATCAGGCCGAACCAGAGGTAGGCGGAAAGATAAAGATAGTATTCACTGTAGGCGTAGGTTGCTGCGCTGATCAGGGCGAAAAATCCGATGATGCCCAGGGCCCAGCGCCGGTTATTTACATTCACTGCATCTTCCACGAAGCATTCCCTCCTTATTCCAACGGTCCTGATGTCTATGTTCGATGATATAGCAAGGTCCATGCCATTCGCCGGCATCTTGAAAAACAGGCAGTTGGCCCTGCGTACGGTCATCTGCTGTCCGGAAAAGAACAGCTGCCGGCCCATCATTGCGCCGTTTGGGCCAACACGTTCCGCCCAAAAAAGGTCAGCATGGTTCGATATTGGAACGTGCCGGTATCCGCGGCGAACGCCGCCAGTCATCGCGTGATGTTGCTCGCCTGGTTCCGATCGCTCACTGCGTCCCGCAGTTGATGCGTCAGCGATCTAACAGGCTGTTGAAAAACGTCTGTTCTGTCATTGCGAGGAGCGATTTCTGCGACGAAGCAATCTTTAACTCTTTGTTTTTTATGAAAGGCGAGATTGCTTCGCTTCGCTCGCAAAGACACGTAAAATACTTTTTCAACAGCCTGCTAAAGAGAACAAGGCTGTCAGGATGAAATTCCCGGCAGCCTTGTTCGTCTCAACAGAATGGCTACGAATGGTTACATGGTCGTTGCGGAAATCCTGGCCCTCGTGTCAGCCTGTTACAATTGGTAGTGGTGAGATCATAGCCTGAGGGACCGCGAGAAACGCGAAATCGCGCCTCTTATCGTCATATAAATAAAATTGAATTGGCAACACAGACAGCTCCGGATATTATTTCTTTAACTACGGGAACGCCTCTATGCATTCCGGCTTCCGTATCGAAGCCGCCCGGAGCGGAAGGAGCTCATGCTGAATATCTACGGCAATATCTTCGTGTTCTTCATTGCGGGCCTCCTGTTCGTGTTCATGACCATGGCCCTTGTCCGCATTGTTGCGCCCCACAGGCCCAACAAGGAGAAGAACAAGACCTATGAGTGCGGAGAGGATCCGGTCGGCTCGGGGTGGTTGAACTTCAACGCCCGGTTCTACCTGATCGCCATTCTCTTCATCATCTTCGACATCGAGATCGTGCTGGTCTTTCCGGTGGTCGCGCGCTTCCGGGACAACCTTGTCGCCGGAAGCGGCATCGTGGTGTTTCTCGAGATCTTCGTCTTTGCGGCGGTCCTGTTCCTGGGGCTGGTCTATGCCTGGAAGAACGGGTACCTCGAATGGCTCCGGGGCGTGCGCAAGCAGCTCCGTGTCGAGGGACGCATAACGAAGCTCAAGGACTGGATGGCCGAGCAGTCGTACGAGCAGGGGAGGAAGCGGCTCGACGAAGCCCAGGCCCGCGTCCGGGAGCGGCTGGAGAAGCTGTGGCGGGAGGAGGGGAAGGACCATGCTTGAGCGGTTCAACATCGTCGGCCGGCTGTCCGCCGACCCGGACCTGATCCTGACGACCGTGGACAGGGCCGTGAACCTCGCGAGGGCCAACTCCCTCTGGTATCTTCTCATGGGCCTGGCCTGCTGCTCCATCGAGCTCATGCAGACCGGCGGGCCGAGGGCGGACATCGACCGCTTCGGCTCCCTGTTCCGGGCCACGCCGCGCCAATCCGACCTCATGATCGTGGCCGGCACCGTGACCCTCAAGATGGCGCCGCGGCTGCGCCGTCTCTACGACCAGATGGCGGAGCCCAAGTACGTCATCGCCATGGGAAGCTGCGCGAACTGCGGCGGGCCGTTCGACCTGAGCTATTCAGTGCTCCGGGGCGTGGACAAGATCATTCCCGTGGACGTGTATCTGCCGGGCTGCCCGCCGCGGCCCGAGGCCCTGACCGAGGCGCTGATGAAGGTGCAGGAGAAGATCAGGAACGAGAAGTACTTTCTGAAGAAGGAAGCGTGAGGCATGGACCAGGCAAAGCTCAGTGAAATGCTCCGGCAGAGGCTGTCCGATGCGGTCGTGTCCGTCGAGGACATGAAGAACGACGACACGCTGGTCGTTGTTGACAAGGACAGCCTCGTTTCCGTGGCGGAATTCCTGAAGAACGACCGGGACCTCGGGTTCACGACGCTCATGAACCATCTCGGCGTCGATTACCGGGACCGCATGGCGGTGATCTACAATCTGTATTCCGCGCGCCTCCGGAAGAAGGTGACCATCAAAGCATACCTCGATCGTGAAAAGCCCGAGGCCCCGACCCTCGAACCGCTCTTTCCCGGCGTCAGCTGGTACGAACGCGAGACCTACGACCTGTTCGGCATCCGGTTCATCGGCCATGGGAATCTGAAACGGCTGCTCCTTCCCGAGGACTGGGAGGGGTTTCCGCTCCGGAAGGACTACGTCTATCCCGAATCGTACAACGGCATCGAGACAAAACGCTCCGATCTTCTCGATGCAGCGGGCGCTGCGGGGGATGCCCATGTCTAAGTATTCGTCCCAGGAAATGGTCCTGAACATGGGGCCGCATCACCCCAGCACCCATGGCGTGCTGCGTTTCGTGCTCCAGACCGACGGCGAGATGATGGTGAAGGCCGTGCCGGACGTCGGGTTCCTGCACCGGGGCATCGAGAAGATCGCCGAACGCGTGCCCTGGCAGGCGTTCATGCCGTACACGGACCGCATCGACTATGTGGCGTCCGTGAACTGCAACCTGGGCTACGCCGCGGCCGTCGAGCGGCTGGCCGGGATCGCCGTGCCGGAGAAGGCCGAGTACCTGCGGGTCATCGCCGCCGAGCTTTCACGCATCGGGAGCCACTTCATCGGCTTCGGCGCCCTGCTCCTGGACCTGGGCGCGGTGACGCCCTTCGTGCACGCCCTGCGGGAGCGGGAAACCTTCAACGATCTTATGGAGATGCTCTGCGGCGCGCGGCTCACGCACAACTACGTCAGGATCGGCGGCGTGTCCCACGACCTCCCCCCGGGGTTCCGGGAGAAGTGTCTCGGGTTCGTGGACCATCTGGAGCACGAATTCCTGGAGGAGTTCAACGACCTGATCTCCTTCAACACGATCCTGATCAACCGGCTGGCGAACGTGGGCGTGATCGATCCGGAGACGGCGAACAAGTATACCCTCACCGGTCCGAACCTCCGGGGCTCGGGCGTTCCGTTCGACCTCCGCAGGGACGAGCCCTATTCCGTCTACGACCGGTTCCGGTTCGACATCCCCGTGGGCACGGGCAAGTTCGGCGTCCCGGGAGACTGTTACGACCGGTACTGGGTCAGGATCCTGGAAGTGACCGAGTCCTGCCGGATCATCCGCCAGGCCCTGGAGCAGATGCCGGGGGACGGCGGGATCAGGACCAGCCTGCCCAGACCCTTTACGGTCCCGGCGGGCGAGATCTATGTCAGGACCGAGAGCCCCCGGGGAGAGCTGGGCTACTATCTTATCAGCGACGGCGGGAAAAACCCCTTCCGGGTGAAGGTCCGGACAGGCTCGTTCTCCGCCATGACCATCGTTGAAACGATCAGCCAGGGCGTCATGGTGGCGGACCTCGTGGCCATCATCGGGAGCCTGGACGTGGTGGCGCCGGAGATCGACCGGTAGTCGAGAACGAAGAAATGCCAAACAAGACCATGCATAGTAACTTGACAGGCTTAGTTAGTTGCAAATCAAATTCTACGCAAAACGGCAAGAAATTTTCTCGCAACCAACAGTAGGCGCTTCTAAGCGAGGCGCTAAGCTCGCAAAGAAAAACAAAGCACTCGGATTAAAAGCCAGGACTTAAAGATTCCCTTTGCGGCCTTTGCGGCTTTGCGAGAGACGCCTTTTTTGTTCTAATTGTGGTTCCGGCTTGTCAGGGTTAAGTAATTGGTCATTGTGATTTGAATTTACTTGTCATTTGGAGCTTATCTCAAATCATGTACAGCGCGGCGAACACAGTCTACGGCATCCTGCATGCTTCTCTTGCCGCCGTCGGCATTCCCGAGGCCGTGATCACCCTTGTCGCGTACGCCATCCCCTGCGGCGTGGTGATCGCGATCATCGGTCCGATCGCGGGCATGCTCACGTACGCGGAGAGGAAGATCTCGGCGGACATCCAGAACCGCGTGGGACCGAACCGCGTGGGGCCCTTCGGACTGCTCCAGTTCCCGGCCGACGGGATCAAGCTCCTCCTGAAGGAGGACATCATCCCCGACGCCGCGGACAAAAAGCTCTTCAAGCTTGCACCCTATCTGGTGTTCACCTCCACGGTGCTGGCGTCCCTGGTGATCCCCTTCGGCGGGTCCTTCATCGTGGCGGACCTGAACATCGGGCTCATTTTCATCATCGTGGTGAGCTCTCTGCTGGTCGTGGGGTTTCTCATGTCCGGGTGGGCGTCGAACAACAAGTGGGCGCTCCTGGGCGGCATCCGGTCGGCGGCCCAGATCATCAGCTACGAGATCCCCACGGCCCTGTCGCTCCTGACGGTGGTCCTGATCGCCGGCACGTTCTCGATGCAGGAGATCGTCATGGCCCAGGGCCCCTGGCCGTGGCAATGGTTCCTGTTTCACAACCCCTTCACGTTCGTGGCCTTCTTTATATTCTTTGTCTCGAGCCTGGCCGAGATGAACCGGACGCCCTTCGACTTCCCCGAGGCGGAGTCCGAACTGGTCTCGGGCTATAACGTGGAGTACTCGGGCATGCGCTTCGCCCTGTTCTTTGCCGCGGAGTTCGCGAACATCTTCATCACCGCTTCGCTCGCGACAGCCGTCTTCCTCGGCGGCGGCAACATCGGCATGGACCCCTACGCCAGCGGGCTGGGGTACCAGCTTCTGATGGTCCTCATCTTCTTTACCAAGGCGATTCTCCTCTGCCTGGTCACCATCTGGGTGCGCTGGACCCTTCCCCGCCTGCGGATCGACCAGATGCTGTCCCTCTGCTGGAAGTATTTCATCCCCATCGCCTTCGTCTGCCTCGTGATGACGGCGGTCTGGATGCTCGCCTTCGGCGGCAACGGGTTCTTCTGGAGGATGCCGACGATATGAACGCCGTGACGCGGTATTTCACGAATATCCGGGACGCCGTCGCAACCACGCTCACGGGCATGAAGATCACCCTCCGGTACTGGGTGAAGGAGCCCGCCATCACCGTGGAATATCCCGACCGGCTGGGCGCGGGGAAGACCGCCGACGATATCGTTTCGGACCGGTACCGGGGCTTCCTGAAGATGGAGGCCGGAAAATGCATCGGGTGCATGCAGTGCATGCGGGCCTGTCCCATCAACTGCATCAGGGTCACCGTCGAAAAAGCGCGCGAGGCGCGGATGCTGACGCGCTTCGGCGTGAACCAGGCAAAGTGCATGCACTGCGGCCTCTGCGTGGAAGCGTGCCCGTCGGAGGCCCTGGTGTTCACCAGGCGGTTCGAAGGCGCGAGCCGCGACCTCCGGGACCTCTGCTTCGAACACATTGCCGCGCCCGTGCCCGTTGCCCGGCTCCGGGCAGGAAAGGGACCATGACCATCGGCCTGAAAGAGATCGTCTTTGTGAGCGTGGCGCTGCTGACAACGCTGCCCTGCCTGATCGTGGTGTTCTCGCGGAACGTTCTGTACTCGGCCTTTGCCCTGTTCTTCACGTTCCTGGGCACGTCGGGGCTCTATTTCTTCCTGGACGCCGAGTTCCTTGCCATCGCCCAGGTGGTGGTGTACATCGGCGGCGTGTCGGTGCTGCTGCTCTTCGCGATCCTGCTCACGAAGAACATCGACGAGATCCGGAAGACCAACATGATGTCCGGCCGGAGGATGGCGCTCGCGGGGGCCGCCGTTCTCGCGCTGGCCGGTTCCTTCGGATATGCCCTCCGGGGGACCGTCTGGGCGCAAGGAGGGAACAGCGTGTATCCCGCCACGACCCTCAAGGGACTGGGCGATCTCCTGCTGAGCAAGTACCTGCTGCCCTTCGAGGCGGTGTCCATCCTCCTCCTGGCGGTGCTGGTGGGGAGCCTGGTCATTGCCCGGCGGTCGGTGAAGTAGGACAGGCAGCGGAAAAAAGGTCGTGAAAGGCGGCGCCATGGAAATAACCGGGATCACCAGCTATCTGTTAATCAGCTTCTTCCTGTTCCTGGCGGGGCTGCTCACCGTGGTCTCGAAGCGGAACATCATCGGCATTTTCATGGGCATCGAGCTGGTCCTGAACTCGGCGGCCCTGAACTTCGCGGCGTTCAGCAGGCTGACCGCGCGGAACCTCGAAGGCCAGATGGTCTCGCTCTTCGTGATCGTGCTCGCCGCCGCCGAGGCGGCCATCGCGTTGGCGCTGCTCCTTGCCATCTATAAACGGTACCGGGACATCAATGCGGACAATCTGACGACGTTGAAATGGTAGGCCTGGATATATCACCCGGCGATGCAAAGGCTCGGGGGCAAGACAGCAAGGAGACCGGGAATTGAGGCCTGTTGATGTCAGCTCGTGTTCTTGTATTTTGTACCGTGTTCATCCGTGGTTCGACTTTGATGCATTTGTAAAAAGTTAAAAACGCCGTCTTTGCGAGCGTAGCGAAGCAATCTCGCAATTCATCCCTGTCCGAAAAAACGATATCGCCGCGTCGCTCCGCTCCTCGCAATGACGACACAGAGGATTTGTTGCGGGATTATCAGCTTTTTAATCATTATGAACCGTCCATGAACTGTGTTCACAAAGGGGAATGAAAATTGAAGTTTATTCGGTTGCCTGACCATCACCCTCCCCAACCCCTCCCATCGAGGGAGGGGCTACGACGTACTCCCTCTCCCCTCCGAGGGAGAGGGTTGGGGTGAGGGGGATTTTCAGGTGAAACATTTTTTCGAAACATACGGCTTCCTGATCGTCCTGTTCCCGCTCCTGGGGGCGGCGGTGAACGGCCTCCTCGGGCGGCGCATCCAGGCGAGGTACGGAGAAAAGGCCGTCGGCCGGCTTGCCTGCGGGTCCGTGCTGCTCTCGTTCCTGCTCTCCCTGGCCGCCTTCCTGACGGTCGCGAACAACAGCGGCCGGGCCGTGGTGAACCGGGTCTATACCTGGCTGGAAGCGGGCAGCCTCAAGGCCGACGCGGCCTTCCTCTTCGACCCCTTGAGCACGGTGATGCTCCTGATCATCACCGGCATCGGCTTTCTGATCCACGTCTATTCCACGGCCTACATGAAAGGCGATCCCGGCTTTTCCCGGTACTTCGCGTACCTGAACCTCTTCATCTTCTCCATGCTCGTGCTGGTGCTGGCCGAGAACGCGCTCCTCATGTTCATCGGCTGGGAGGGGGTGGGCCTCTGCTCCTACCTGCTGATCGGGTTCTGGTTCCAGGAACGGGAGAACGCCTCCGCGGCGAACAAGGCCTTCATCGTCAATCGCGTGGGCGACTTCGGGTTCATCGTCGGCCTCTTCCTCCTCTACTGGTCCCTGTCCGGGGCGGCCGGTCCCCTCGCGGAGGGAGCGTCGGTCCTGAGCTTTCCCTTCCTCGCCGAACACGTTCATCTGATCAGGGACGCGCCGCTCTTCGGCGCGGGCGCGGCGACCGTCATCTGCCTCTGCCTGTTCGTCGGGGCCGCGGGCAAGTCCGCCCAGATCCCGCTCTATGTCTGGCTTCCGGACGCCATGGCCGGCCCCACGCCGGTGAGCGCCCTGATCCACGCGGCCACCATGGTGACCGCCGGCGTGTATATGATCGGCAGGCTCCATTTCCTGTTCTCCCTGAGCAGCACGGCCATGGCGGTGATCGCCGTGACGGGCGCGGCCACGGCCTTCTTCGCCGCGACCATGGGCTGCGTCCAGACCGACATCAAAAAGGTCCTGGCCTACTCCACGGTGAGCCAGCTCGGGTACATGTTCCTGGCCATGGGTGTCGGCGCGTTCTCGGCAGGCATCTTCCACGTTGTGACCCACGCATTTTTCAAAGCATGCCTGTTCCTGGGCGCGGGCAGCGTGATCCTCGGCATGCACCACGAGCAGGACATCAGGAAGATGGGCGGCCTCCGCAACTCCATGCCCAGGACCTTCGCGACCTTTGCCCTCGCCACGATCGCGATCATGGGCATCCCGCCCTTTTCGGGATTCTTCAGCAAGGACGAGATCTTGTGGCAGGCCTGGAAGAGCGGGCACGGCCACCCGGCCCTCTGGCTCACGGGGTTCCTGACCGCGGGCATCACGGCCTTCTACATGACGCGGCTCCTCCTCCTGACGTTTTTCGGCGAGAACCGGAGGCGGCAGGCCGTGCATGAGGGACATCATGCTGTTGAACACGAAACGCACGGACATCATGATGCCCACGCGATCAGGGAATCGCCAGGGACCATCACCGTGCCGCTCGTGATCCTGGCCTTCTTTTCTGTTATCGCCGGATTTGTGGGCATACCCGAGTCCCTTGGCGGTTCGGACCGCTTTGCCGGATACCTCGGCGCTGTTTTCGGAAATCATGTCCGCCAGGCTTCGCATGATCCCGTGGAGTACGTGCTCATGCTGGCGTCCATCGGCATGGTGACGGCGGGAAGCGGCCTGGCCTACCTTTTCTATGTGAAGAATCCCGGGCTCCCCGGATTTTTTGCGGAGAAACTGAGGCGGCCCTACAGGCTCGTGTACAACAAGTATTACGTTGACGAGATCTACGACGTTGTGTTTGTCTCAGGGACCAAGGCGATCTCGAAGGCGCTTGCCCTCTTCGACAAATACGCCATCGACCTCGTCGTGAACCTGAGCGGCTTTGCGTTACGGACCCAGTCGCGCATTGCAGGCTGGTTTGATAACACCTTCGTGGACGGGGCCGTGAACTTCGTGGCCGACTCAACGCTTGCCATCGGGGACAATCTCAGGAAGGTCCAGACCGGCAGGGTGCAGGTGTATATCCTCGTTCTGGTCTTGATGGTGGCGCTGGGGATCGTGGTGAAGATAGTGCTGTGACAGAAAAAGGTTTTTTCCACGGATGACCGGATGAACACGGATGATATGGTAGGGGCGGCCCTGCGTGGCCGCCCGAAACAGGGCAACCACACAGGGTTGCCCCTACATTAATTCCGCAATCCGCAATCCGCATTCCGCAATGATTTACTGGAGGACGTCTCATGACGGAACTCATCAGCAGCCATCTCTTATCGCTCATCACATTCATACCGCTCCTGGGGGGAGTGATCATCCTCGCGATGCCGCGGGACAGGCAGGACGCGATCCGCTGGACCGCGCTCGTCTTCACCGCGCTGCCGCTCATTCTTGCGGGAATGCTGTATTCAGGCTTTAACAACGCCGCGGCCGGGTTCAGCGCATCGACCGGCCTCCAGTTCGTCGAGCGATACCCGTGGATCCCGGACTTCAACATCAACTACTTCCTCGGCGTGGACGGCCTCAGCATGCCCATGGTGCTTTTGTGCGCGCTCATCTGCCCGCTCTGCATCCTCGCGTCGTGGGGGATCGACAAGGGCGTCAAGGGCTATCATTTTCTCTTTCTGCTGCTCGAGACCGGCATGATGGGCGTGTTCGTATCCCTGGATTTTTTCCTGTTCTTCGTCTTCTGGGAGGTCATGCTCCTGCCCATGTACTTCCTCATCGGCATCTGGGGCGGGCCGCGGAAGGAGTACGCGGCCATCAAGTTCTTCATCTATACTTTGGTCGGCTCCGTGCTGATGCTGCTCGTGATCATCTATGGTTACCTGGCCTCGACGCCGCACACCTTCGACCTCACGGAGCTGGCAGCGAACAACAGTATCCTCGGCCATCGTGCCGTCCTGTGGTGGCTGCTCTTTATCGCTTTCGCCATCAAGGTCCCGCTCTTCCCGTTCCATACCTGGCTGCCTGACGCCCATGTGGAAGCGCCCACGGCCGTCAGCGTGGTGCTTGCCGCCATCCTTCTCAAGATGGGGACCTACGGCATCCTCCGGATCAACTACAGCCTGCTGCCGGAGGTGACCTTGTCCATGTCCCTGGTCATGGCCGTCATCGGCGCGGTGAACATCATCTACGGGGCGCTCTGCGCCATGGCGCAGAAGGACCTGAAAAAGCTCGTGGCCTACTCCAGCATAAGCCACATGGGCTATGTCATGCTCGGCATGGCGAGCATGACGAACGAGGGCTTGAACGGCGCGGTGCTCCAGATGTTCAACCACGGGGTGGTCACGGCAATGCTGTTCCTGCTCGTCGGCGTGATCTACGACCGCGCGCACCACCGGGAGATCGAGGGCTTCGGCGGCATCGCGGCGGTGGTCCCGAACTACGCCTTCGTCGCGTTCCTGGCCTTCTTCGCGGCCCTGGGCCTGCCGGGCCTGAACAGCTTCATCAGCGAGGCCCTGGTGCTCCTGGGCGCCTTCAAGAAGTTCCCGGTCATCACCGCCGTCGCGGCGTCGGGCGTGATCATCACCGCGGCCTACTGCCTCTGGACCCTGCAGCGTATCTTCCTGGGCAAACTGAACGAGAAGTACTCGTTGCTGCCCGACCTCGACCGCCGGGAGGCCCTGAGCCTCATTCCGCTCGGCGTCCTGGTCGTGGTCCTGGGCGTCTATCCGCATCCCGTGCTGAACCTCATGAAGGCCACGCTCGGTTCCATCAATGCCCTGGTGCTGGCGGCGCTGTAGTAGAAAGATTTAACAGGCTGTTGGAAAACTAATTTCACCCCGCAAAGCGGGACGGCTACCAAATCGCAATGTATCGTTTTCTCTCAAGGTAGCCGCACCCTTCAGGGTGCGTTTTCAGCCTTTCCTGACTTAACGACTTCGTGTTGGTGCGGTACATTCAGGTTTTGCAGGCCAGGTACAGGGAGTGGTAATGAATAATTTCGAAAGCCTCGCCTATTTCGCTCCTGAAGGATTCCTGTCGGTCTACATCATCGCACTCCTGCTGGGCAGCTTCTTCGTGCGCCGGGACAGGAACAGGCCGACGCTCTTCTATCCCCTGGGGATCGCCGGTCTCGCCGTCACGCTGGTCCTGGAAGCGTTCAACCTGTCCGCGACCCCGGGAAGCAGGGAGCTGTTCTTCGGCCTGCTCAGGACCGACGACCTGGCCCATCTCTTCAAGCTGCTCTGCCTCGTCTCGGCCGTCCTGTTCCTGGTCTTTTCCCTCACCGCGCGGGAGACCGCCAGGCGGTTCCCCGACGCGATGGAGTACGTGGTCCTGGCCCTCTCCCTGACCCTGGGCATGATGCTCCTCGCGGCTTCGAACAACATCCTGATGCTGTACCTGGCCATGGAGCTTCTAAGCTTCACGTCGTACCTCCTCACGGGGTTCGTGGAGCGCGATGAGAAGACCACCGAGGCGGCGATCAAGTACCTCCTCTACGGCGCCGTGGCCTCGGGCATCATGATCTACGGGTTCTCGCTCCTCTATGGCCTGACCGGGTCCCTGGATTTTACGGTCATCCGGGAGCGCCTGGCCGGGGAAGGGGTTTCCGGGCCCATGCTCGTTATCGCGATCGCCTTCATCATGACGGGGCTGGGGTTCAAGATCGCGGCGTTCCCGTTCCACCTCTGGAGCCCGGACGTGTACGAGGGCGCGCCCACGGCCTTCAGCGCGTTCCTGTCCGTCGGCCCCAAAGCGGCGGGGTTTGCCGTTCTGGTGCGCGTCCTGTATAACGTCTTCGGCCTGGGAACGGCTTCCGTGGCGCCGCCTCCGGCGAATTTCGACTGGACCTTCACCATCGCGGTGGTCTCGGCCCTCACCATGACTATTGGGAATTTGGCGGCCCTGCCGCAGCGGAACATCAAGCGCCTGCTTGCATACTCCAGCATCGCCCACGCGGGCTACGCGCTCATGGCCGTGGCGACCCAGAGCAGGTTCGGACTCAGGGCGCTGTTCTTCTACCTGGCTGTGTATCTCCTCATGAACCTGGGCGCCTTCCTCGTGGCCATCATGGTGGCGAACGAGCACTATACGGAGCGGCTCGACGGCTACGAAGGGCTGGGCTGGAAAGGGGCCCAGGGCGCGTTCCTGGCGTCCGTGATGACCGTGGCCCTCTTCTCCCTGGCCGGCATCCCGCCCTTTGCGGGCTTCGTGGGCAAGGTCTATCTCCTGCTCGCGGTGCTCAAGAAGGGAAGCGGGCTGTACTGGCTCGCCGTGGTGGCCGTGATCAACACGGTGATCTCGCTGTACTACTACACGCGGGTCGTGAAGCTGATGTTCCTGTCCCGGAAGGTCCGGGGGACGCCGTTCTCACCCATGACCGCGTTCCGGTACGTGCCGTACGCGGTCCTGGCGGCACTGGCATTCCTCACGGTCCTCTTCGGCGTGTACTGGACGCCGCTGGACGCGCTCAGCAGGCTGGCGGAGAACTTTTTGCAGTAAATTTGGTTCATTCGAAAAAAGTTGAAAAGCTACTGCGAACGGCTGTCTCGCGCAAAGCCGCCAAGCACGCAAAGAAAGACAACGACAGCAGCTTGAGAACAATCGATAGATTTTGCTGCGAAGACATAAATCGAATTCTTGTTTCTTGAGCTGTTTTTACGGCTTACTGCATTTATGAGGGTTATCCTTTCTTTGCGCCTTTGCGTCTTTGCGCGAAAATGGTTTCTCATTATTGAGGAATTGCTGTTCTTTGTCCATGCATGGCAATAAAGTCATTTCAACTACAAGACGAAAGAGCCATATATTCCAACGCACACGGATCATCGTCAGGAGGGATATGCTATGAGCATTCGGGACATATTAAAGGAGAAGGGCAGTGAGGTGCTGACCGTGGACATGGACACGAGCATCCCGGATACGGCCCGCGTCATGATGGAAAAGAACATCGGCGCCCTGCTCGTCGAGGACGACGGCAAGCTCTGCGGCATCGTGACCGAGCGGGACGTGGTCCGGATCCTGGGCAAGACCGGCTGCGACCTCGAGGGCCTGCGCGTGGCGGACATCATGGTCAAGAGCGAGAACCTGTTCGTGGCCGAGGCGGACGATCAGAACGACACCGTCATGGCGATCATGGTCCAGAAGAACTTCCGCCACATGCCCATCGTGGACGAAGGCGAGATCGTGGGCCTCATCTCCATTCGCGACGTGGTCCGGGCGCACGTGAAGAAGCTCCAGGCCCAGGTCCATTTTCTTTCGGAGTACGACCGGTAGGCGATGCGGACGAACACGGAACAGCTATCATCTTAAAAACGGCTGTTGGACGCTGATTTGCGCGGATAGCCAAAAGCAGGCGCCTCCAGGCGGCGCGGATAAAATCAGAACTTCTTATCGAAAGACGACCATCATGGTGAAGATTTTACCGATAGAAATTTGGATTTTTTACCGGCCTTTATCCGATGTTATCAGATATTATCCGCGGCCGAATGCTTTTTTCATGGTTATCGCAGAACATAGTTGCGTGACCAGCGATTGTCGTTATAAAAAGCTGCATTATCCGGTACAGGTTATCAGGCCGTTCTTTATCTTACGCCTTGACGATCAAAACCGGGCAATGGGAGAGACCGACCACCCTCTCGGAAACGCTGCCCATCAAAAGCTTATCAATCCTGGTCCTGCCATAGGTCCCCATGATGATGATATCCGCATTCTTCTCCTCTGCCGTCTTTAAGATCATCTCGTAGCGTCTCCCTACCGTCGCAATCGGTTCTATTTCAACGCCGTGCTCTTTGGCCTTTTCCTTCACCCGCTCCACGTTTGCCTGTGCACGCGGCAGATCACTGTCGGCAGGGGCAACGGAAAGGGCAAAGGTTCTTTTGACCTTGGGGTGGCATCTCTTGCTCATATGTATGGCCTCTCGCTCCGCCGCTTCACAGGAGGTTGAGCCGTCCGTGGCGACCATAATGGTGTCCACCTTTATTTCCGCATCCTTTGGCACCACGAGGACCTTGGCGGAAGCGTACCCTATCACCTTTGCGGTCACGCTTCCCATGAGGATCTTTTTGAGACCCGTTCTCCCGCGCCTGCCCATGACAATGACATCGGCAGTTCTCTTCCCCGCCTCTTCAATGATCGCCTTATACGGCTGGTCCGTCCTGCTTACGATGACCTCGCATTCGACATTGTCCTGAGCGGCCGTCTTCCTTATCCGGTCCAGATGCTCCCGCGCGGTATTTTCCATTTTTTCCACGATCTTTGGACCTTCTGTCTCAAGCTCGGCATTGACCTCCAATACATATATCACCGAGAGCTTTGCAACGCATGATTTTGCCAGGTAGATTGCCTCTTGTATCGCACCTTCGCTGTATTCCGACCCATCGGTGGCAAGCAGGATGTTTTTCAGCGGCCCCAGGTAATCCGTTCTGCTGCTCATTGTCATGACCTCCCGTTTTCAGTATGTCCGCAATAGTTCCTGTCGTTCGCTCAGCGGATCATCCATTGCCTCGGTCAGGATGGGTTGTCTCTCCTGTCTGTGCATACGGCCGGCAACGGCGACACATGGTCCTGCCTTGGGGATTTCCCCGCGGACGGCGATCTATTCCAATAACTTCTTCATACTGACCCGCATCCGGTCCAGGGACTTGGCGAGGGTCTCCAGTTCATCGTTCGACTTGATCTCTATCTTGTCGGCCAGCTTGCCCATGGACACGGCATCGGCCGCGTTCGTCAACGCGATCACGGGACTGATAACGGTTTTCCTCAGGCTGATGTTGATCACCACGGAGACCAGCGCCAGGATCGACGCATATACCGCAAGGTTGATCGCAAGCGTTCTCCTGATCTTGGCCACGACCGCCGTCCGGTCCATAAGAATACCGAGAAACCCGACTTCCTTGCCGGAGAAGTCGGTGAGCGGCGAAACGGCGATATAATACTCTCTGCCGCCGGCTGCCGCATGTTCGATATACGCTGCGCGTCCCGCGGCCTTCGCTGCCGCCAGCGTTCCATGCCGTATGATCCCTTGTGTCAATGCGGGGTTGGTGGAATAGAAAGGGGCGTAATTCCCGACGGGCTTCAGGCTCTTCTGCCACTCCTGCCATACCTGCGTCGCGGCTTCCTGCGAGATCAGCACCGTCACATCCGTGTTGAACACCTTCTTTGCGTCCTCAAGGGCCGGTCCCAGTTCACCGCCGAACTCCACCGACCCCACATGGTTTCCCTTCGAGAAGACCGGCTCCACCCCCCGGAGCCCGATACCGGCGCGTCCGATCTCGATCCCCCGCACCCCTGCCCGCTTCTCGTTCACGGAGAGGACCGTGAACCGGAATGACGACAGGTCGTCTCCATACTTTTCCGGCTGGTGCACCCGGAGAAACGACATGGCGGGCGGCGTGTGGAATTGGAACTGGGCAAGCCCGAATTTTTTCTTCAGGATTTCGAATCCAGGAGAAAACTCGGTAAGGAGCTTTTTCCGCTCGCCTTTGCCGAAGCTGTCGGCCGCGGAAGGCATCCCGGCAACGAGGGTCGCCATCTGCTGATAGAGGTCCATGCGGGCGTTCAGGATGCCGTGGGCGGTGTTAAGAACGCCTTTGAGCGTTTCCTCCGCCTCATCAGTGAGAAGCGAGACCTGCGAGACGTAATTGAACGCCGCCAGTCCGCTCATGACAAGCACCAGAATGACCATCACCGGAAGAATTGTTTTGGACTTCAGACCTTGCTTCATACTTCCCTCCTTCGTTAGATCGTTCTATCGCGTTCTCGTGCTATGGGTACATTCGACAGGGGGACGCCGATCGCCTTCATCGCTCTTTCCGCCTTGTACACTTAGAAGCGATCGAATTCGTCGTCCCGTCTGTCACCGTTTTTGCCGCTGGAACCGGCACGATTGCCCAGGTCCAGCTTCACCCCCGCCGGCCTGCTGGCCGCGTGTGCGTGGGCCAGTTCAGGCCGCGGCTGCCAGGGGCGGGCCGCCTGCGCGTGTTCCGGCAACCTCGTCCGCCGCGGTGCGGCCGGAAGCGCCGCACGTGTCTCACCGCCATTCCCGTTGATCTTGAAGAAGGACACTGTCTCCTGCAGCTGTTCCGCCTGGGATGAAAGCTCCTCGGCCGTCGACGCCATCTCCTCTGTCGCGCCCGCGTTCTGCTGGATAACGTGGTTCAGCTGCTGAATCGCACTGTTGATCTGGTCCGCGCCCGAGGTCTGCTCCTTGGAGGCCGCGCTGATCTCCTGCACCAGTTCCGCCGTCTTCTGGATGTCCGGCACAAGCTTCGCCAGCATTGTTCCCGCCTTCTCCGCCACTGCGACGCTCGAGGATGACAGGTTGCTGATCTCGCTGGCCGCGGTCTGGCTCCGCTCGGCAAGCTTGCGCACTTCCGCAGCCACCACGGCAAAGCCCCTGCCGTGCTCCCCGGCGCGGGCCGCCTCGATGGCTGCGTTCAGGGCCAGCAGGTTCGTCTGCCGCGCGATCTCCTCGATGATCGAGATCTTCCCGGCTATCTCCTTCATCGCCGTCACCGCCTCGCTCACGGCCTTGCCGCTCTCCTGGGCGTCCTTGGCCGACTTGAGGGCGATCTTCTCGGTCTGCAAGGCATTGTCGGCGTTCTGCCTGATCGTGGCGTTCATCTCCTCCACCGACGATGACGCCTCCTCGGCCGACGCCGCCTGTTCCGTGGTGCCCTGGGACATCTGCTCTGATCCCGTGGAAATTTGCCGGCTTCCCGATGCAACGTTATCCGAGGCGGCTTTCACATCGGCCACAATACCGCTCAGTTTCTCCAGCATGTTCTTCATGGCGAAAAGCAGCTGGCCGCTCTCGTCGTTGCTCGTCACCTCGACGTCCACGGTCAAATCGCCCTGCGCAAGACGGTTCGCGACCACAATGCCTTCTTTCAAAGGCAGCGTGATGCTGCGGGCAATGAGCAGGGAAAGAACGGTAAAAACAATCCCGGCCGTGAAAAGCATGATCAGCAGGAAAATCCGGTTCTTTTCCATATTTCCGATTTCCCGCTCTTTATTCTTCGCAAAAGACTTCTCCTGTTCCGCAAGGAGTTCGAGCACGATGCCCTTCAGCTCCCGCCACTTGGCCGTTTCCTTGTCCACCAACAATGCGGACGCTTCCTCTTTTTTCCCCGACAAGGCAAGCTCCTGCACCTCGGCCTTCAGTCTGTGATCTTCATCCCAGAGGGCCTTCAGCTTTTTCAAGCGGTCCTGCATCCCGGCAGGTGCGCGGCGCAATGCATTCTCCATCTGTTCAAGAAAATCCTGGTGCGCATCGAGATAGTTTTTCCGCGCTCTTTGATCGTTGGGGTTGATCAGCACGTTTCGCGTTGCCTGTCCGGTCTGCAAACCCGTGGCGTACAAGCTGTTGAAATTAACCAGCAGTTCAAGGTCAGTATCGACCATGGTCACGATCATTTTTTCCGCGCCGCGGCTTTGGAGAAACGATACCGTCCCGAGGATGGCCAGGCCCGTGATGATGACCCCGGTCAATACGAAGAGTTTTCTGCCGATTTTCATGTTTTTGAACATTCTTGCTCTCCCTGTAAACGATTAAAGCGCTTCTTTTCATGATCTTCAGGACCGTCATGTTGCCCTGCCTGCACCAGCGCAAGCGCTTCGGTTGAGAATACCTTGTCGATGTCCAGGATAATGATGAACCGTTCGTTCTGGCGGCCCATCCCCCTGATGAACCCGGTGTCCAGCTTCGTTCCGATGCGCGGCGCGGGCTTGATGCTCTCCCGGTCCAGGTCGAGCACCTCTTGAACAGAATCTGCCAGGAGTCCCAGGATGATCAGGTCGCCGTCCACCCTCGCCTCAACGATGATGACGCACGTATTCACCGACACATCGATAGCAGGCATCCCGAACTTCAAACGTAGATCTACCACGGGAACCACGCCCCCCCGGAGATTGATCACACCCGGCATGTAGCCGGGCGTGCGCGGCACCCTGGTGATGATCGTATAATCCAATACTTCCCGCACCCGTGCGATCTCCAGGGAATATATCTCCTCCCCCAGAATGAACGTCAGGCACTGCGTGGTCTCACTCACCGCTCCACCGCTCATCGCTGATGCCTCCTTCCCCGACAAAGGAATGTCCGCTATGCCGCGCTGCCGGGACAACGCACCGCCCCGGCGAGCTGCCATTGTTTCGCCGGCTGGGGCCGCCCGAGGAAATATCCCTGCGACAGGGGGACGCCGAGCGCTTTCATCACGTCGAATTCCTTCTCTGTTTCGATCCCCTCGGCGATAAGGCGGGCGCCCATCGTCTTTGCCATGTTCGTCATGCAGTGCACCAGGCCCTGCTTCCTGCTGTCCCGGTCGATGCCCTTGACGAAGATCCGGTCAAGTTTGATGAACTCGGGCTCAAGGTAGAGCAGGTGATACAAATAGGGCGACCGTACGCCGATGTCGTCAAGGGCCACCCGGATCCCCGCCCGCCGAAGAAGGTGCAGGACCGCCGAGATATGCTCCGTCAGCTCACGGTTCGTCGTCTCCGAGACCTCGAACACAATGCGGGACGGATCGATCTGAAGCTCGCCGAGCAGGGAAAGGAACTCATTCAGCATGGATGTCATCCGGACCATCGTCGCGCCCATGATGTTGATGAAGATCAGGGTCTTGTCCGGCAGGTTCTTCCCGGTCCTGACCGCGGAATCGATGCAGGCCCGGTCCAGGGTAAGCCGGGTGTCTTCCGGCAGGTACCCGACCTCGTTGAACAGCCTCCCCGGGTCCGCGAGCAGCGTGCCCTCCGGCCCACGCAGGAGGGACTCGTAACCGACGGATACCTTCGTCCCGGTATCCACGATGGGCTGGAATGCCGTGGAGTAGAACCCCCGGCACAGCAGGCTCATGATCGTGCTGACGGCCTCAGACTGCGTGTTCATGGCCCAGGATCCCAAGCTCGTTCAATGCCTCGGAAAGCGTCCGGAAGGAGACCGGCTTCTCAAAATAATAGTCAGCCCGGAGATGATAGGCGTCCTTCATCACATCGGGCCCGCCATAGCCCGTCATGATGATGACCTTGGTATCGTTGTCACGGGCCTTGATGAAATCGAGGATCGCCAGCCCCTCCCGGGACAGCGCCCCTCCGAGACGGACATCGGCGATCACCGCGTCATACCGGACGGTCTTTACCAGCAGCATCGCCTGCTCGTAGGTGTCGGCGGTGTCCACATGGAGCCGCGGTCCGTTCAGCATCTTTTTCATGGGATGCAGAAAAGCGACCTCATCATCGACGATCAGGATGTTCCGGTGCATGGATGCTCCTCTCTTAGCTATGAAATAATGTTAGCTGTCTCTTTGAGGAACTCGTTCCGGTCCGCGGGATTCTCTATTTCGTCTTTCAGGATATCGACGAGGCGGAGGAGGTCTTCCCGTGTGGGCTGCGGCGAAGCATGCCACTTCTGTTCGATCGTCCGCGAGAACACCTTGGCGCCCACCGGGCCGATCTGCCTGATCAGCGCCAATGTTAGATGTTCCAACGCCGCCGCAGGGCCGCCGGGTTGGACGCGGGAAGCCTGGTTGTCGCCCGTGGCCGGGCGGGCAGGCATTTCCACGGCCTTGTCGGCCGCCCTGAAGAGCTGGATGATGTCCGCGAGCGAGGGCAGGTTCCCGTCCCGGGCATTCAACGACACATCGGGCATGAAAAAGTACTGCGAAAATTCATGACCGATCGCTTGAGCCAGGCACTCCTTTCCTTTCATGTTGCCGCACGTGGCGTGATATATCTGTCCCTCTCGGAAGAACAGCTTCAATTGCGTATTAGCGCCTTTCACGGCAATGGAAAGAAGACCGCTTTTTCTGCCCTGATAGATTTCCGCTATAAACTCTGACAATCCGGTTTTCATGGTTTTTCCCCTTGCAGACCGGTATTCAAACGAACGATGGGGTTCTTCGCCCTCAGGCGTTCCTTCACGTTATTTTTGTTTCAGATGCTTTTTGACGGCAACCAGCAGATTAAAGGGTGTGAAGGGTTTCGTGATGTATTCCGTGGCGCCCTGTTTGAGCCCCCATGCCTTATCGCTTTCCTGGTTCTTTGAGCTGATCATGATGATGGGGAGGCCCTTGAGCTTTTCATCCGCCCTCAGCTCCCGGCATACCTGAAACCCGTTTTTTTTCGGCATGACGACATCCAGGATCAGCAGGTTCACCGACTCCTTCCTCGCCTTGCGCTCGGCTTCTTCGCCATCCACGGCGGTGATGACCTCATGGCCGGTCTCTTTCAGGATGTCTTTTATCATGTGAAGTTCGGTAGCGCTGTCTTCTGCCACGAGTATTTTTGCCATTACGGTTACCTCGCAAAATTTGATTTTTTCAACAGCCTGTTATAAACAGGTCGTTGGCCCTCCGTACGATCATCAGCTGTCCGGAACAGAACAGCTTCCGGCCTATCACTGTGCCGTTTGGGCCAGAGCGCTCCGGTTGAGAACCGTCAGGACGGTCTTGTAGCGGAACGTGCTGGTGTCCGCCGCGAACCGTTTTCCGGCAGCGTTCGGCGGGAAGGGCTCGTCGCCGGACGATAGAACGACCAGGGGCAGCCCGGAGTCGTCATCCTGCATCGCATACCACCCGGGCCGCTTGAGCTCCCAGGTGAACCGCAGCGATGAGGTCAGCAACTTACCGGCTGACGGACGCGGCTGCGGTTCCTGCCGAAGGATGAGCCGCTTGCGCGTGAAGAGATCGAGAAGGGGTACCGCTGCTTCCGTGTTCCCGATAGAACTGTGCTGCGGCAGCACAAGCACCTCGACCGCTTCACCCGGCAGGCTGTCGAGATAGTGGCCGGCATCGCGCAGGTTCGCCATGGTCGAATTGTTCAAAAAGGGAAGGTACGCGAAGAGGACCAGTACCAGGGACGCCCCTGCGACGCTGAGCGCGGTGAACCGGCGGACCCGCGCATCGCCGGATAATGCCCGGAGACCATGAGAGGCCATCAGTGCGAACAGCGGAAAGAGCGGCAGCATGTACCGGATCCGCTCCACCCGGAGCAGGAGGACGAACAGGACGAAGCAGGCCGGGACCAGGAAGACGATCTCCTTCTTCCGGACCGCAGTGACCACGCCGTACGCAGCCAGCAGGGTGACGAACGGATGGATCTGGAAGAAGAAGGTCGAGAGCGTGCTCTCCCGCCACCGGCCGAGGCCCGGAAGCTGGTATTCCCGGAGCAGGTCCAGCTGGGCGGCGATGACCTGATACTGCGCGGCCAGGAGCGCTGCGCCGACGACTGCGGACGCCCCAAGAACGAGGAGCGACCGTCGGACCGCGGCCTTGTCGCCGCGCCGTGCGATGACGAAGGCCGCGACGGGAAGCACCGGCAGCATCAGCCAGGTGGAGAATTTGGCGAAGATCGCGAGCACGATCAGCGCGACCGCGAGCAGGGCGCGCAGCCGGCCGCCGATGAGCACCGCGCACAGGAACGCGTCGAGCGAGAAGGTGATAAGCGCCATCGTCGGCACATCCACGAGCATGAGCGGCACCTGCGTCAGGAGATAAGGGAACCCCAAGAGCAGCAGTCCGGCGAGCAGGCCCGTTTCCGCGTTCACGAGCGTCCTGCCGATGCGGTACGTTGAGACCACGGTGAGGCTGAACAGCAGCGTGGTCATGCCCTGAATAACGGTCCGTGACTCACCGAGGTACCGGAAGGCGACACCGAACACGAAGGGGATCGCCGGAAGGTCGGTCCAGACATCGATCTCCCCGCCCCACTCCCGCAGGAAGGACCACGGGCCGTGCAACGCCAGATACTTCGCCTGGGAAAAGTAGCGGGACGCGTCGAGAATGACCTCCGGTTCGTTCCAGAGCGGCATGACCGCGAGAAGGGCGGCGAGGAAAAGGATGGCGGGGTGCAGCCTCGGGTCAGGTGCGACGCCGGACAGGGGGAACATCACGATGGTGACCGCTGCGACGAGCAGGAAGAGCTCGAGCACGCCGCCCTGCCGGAACACCCACTGCCAGCTCGTCAGGGTGTTGTTGTCGAGAACCCGGACCGCGTACAGGAGGGGGAACGCAAGCACCGCCAGAAAGGCGATGAGCAGAAGCTGGTCTGTCCGTTCAAGTCTGTTCAATGACCGACCGTCCTTCCTGTCCAGGAAAAAAAATGTCCGGCGCCGGGGGAGGCGCCGGACCAAGGAAAGGGGAAACTACCACAGTGGAGCAAGCGCCCACTAGCGCTGGATAAGGAACAAATGCTGGGAGCCGTCCAGGACCTCCTCCAGAAAGAGAAATCCCTCTTCGCGACAGAGCGAGGCGATCTGCTTCCGGGCGTCCTTTTGGGTCGTGATCACTTTCAGCACCTGGCCGCGATCCATCAATTCGAGCGTTTCAAGCGCGAGGGTCCTGACCCGAAGGCCGGCGACCCCCTGCACATCCAATGTCTTGTCAGGTGCTCTCATGGGTCTCCTGGCCGCTGCTTCCCGGAAAACCGTCAGTATACAGCTGCTGCCCCTCCAAGCATTAAAGCAAAAGCAGTGCCAAACCATAAGTAGCGGATTATCCGGACAATTACCATTATTAAGCGCCATTCCCTGTCCCGACAGGGACAGGACCCCGTCCTTCTCCGCATCGGCCGTCGTCACTCTTGCATATTTCCGGTGATCCCGCTTATAATAACGCATGAAGCACACACCCTGGCTTGTCCTTTTCGGAGTCCTGCTCCTTGCCGCGGCGGCGGGAGCGGAACGCGCCGCACGCACGGGAGGTCCGCCCGCGCCTCACGCCGACGATCCCGCCGCCCTGGTCTTCATCATCCCGCCCGTTGAGAATGTCGGCGTCATGTACGAGCGGTTCCTTCCGGTCAAGGACCATATCGAACGGGCCACGGGCCGCCCGGTCCTCCTGAAGGTGGCCCGGTCCCACCAGGAAGCGATCGAGAGCATCGACTCCGGCCAGGCCCAGCTCGCATATCTCGATCCCGCCGCCTACTGCGAGGCCAGGCGCCTTTCCGGCGTGGAGCCGCTCGTGAAAACCGTGGTCGGCGGCGCGGCAACCTCGCGGAGCGTCATCGTGACCCGATCCGACTCGCCCATCACGAAGATCGTCGATGGCAGGAAGAAGCGTCTGGCGCTCGGGGCAACGCACTCATCCCTGTCGTCGCTCATCCCCTCCGTCATGTTCAAGGAAGTGGGCATCTCGTTGAAGGACTTTCAGGCGGTCGACTACCTCGAACAGGAGGACCGGATCGCCTTGTCTGTCCTGGCGAAACGGCACGACCTCGGCGGCTTGAGCGAGAAGGTCGCCCGCAAATATCTCGGCGACGGCCTCCGGATCATCAAGACATCGGAAGCGGTCCCCCCGTATGTGGTCTGCGCGTGCACCTGCCTGCCCGGACCGGTCCGCGAAACGCTCAGAAAGGCGTTCCTGTCCTTTCGGGCGCCGCAGCCGAACGGGTCCGCCCCTCCGAAGGGCCTCGACGGGTTCTCGCCTGCCGAGGACCGCGACTTCGACGTGGTGCGGGTCATGATCAGGAACCTCACCGGCAAGAATTACCTTCACTACGGCCCGAACACCGTCAAGGTCGCCATCCTGCCCCTGTACTCGGCCATCACGCTGTACGAACGGTTCGATCCGCTCATGCGGTATCTGTCGCGGGAGACCGGCCGCGAGTTCAAGCTCGTCATCCCGAGGGACTTCGAGGATTTCTTCTCCATCATCGAGCGGGGAGATGCGGACTACTCCTATTCGAATCCCTATATTTACATCCAGCTCGCGAACCGCGGCTACCTGAACGCGATCGCCACGGCCGCGACGGAGGAGTCCGGCGACATCTTCCGGGGGATCATCATCACGCATAAGGACAGCGCCATTCGGACGCTCGCGGACCTGAAGGGCAGGGACGTCATGGTCGTCTCCTTCCGCTCCGCCGGGGGCTTTCTCGTCCAGAAGCATCTGCTCTCCGAGAACGGGATCGACGTGTTCCGGGACCTCCGACTGCGGGAGGGAAAGCGGCAGGAGGAGGTCATCCTGAACGTGTATCGGAAGACGGCGGAAGCGGGATTCGTGCGGGAAGCCGCGCTCGACGTGCTGAAGGAGGAGATCGATCTGAGCACGATCCGGGTCCTCGCCACGACGCCGTACATCCCGAACTGGCCTTTCGCCGCGAGCGCGAAGGCGAAGCCGGACCTCACGGCGCTGGTGCAGCGTCATCTCGTGGACCTGAAGGACGCGAAGGTATTGTCCTCCGCGCAGGTCCGGGGGTTCAAGCCCTCGCGGAACGAGGACTTCGACGACCTCAGAAAATGGATCGGACGATATGAAACCCGTTAGTCTCGGCCTGGGGCTGAAATTCTCGCTGGCGGTCACGGTCCTGATCGTGCTGGCCATGACCGGTGTGGCCGTACTGGTCATCTCGAACCAGAAGGACGCTCTGCGGGAGCACACTGCCCGGAGCAGCCTCACCATGGTGAAGAACCTGGCCCATGACGCCGCGGGGCCCATGCTGGTGTTCGATCCGCTGCGGCTCGACGAGCTGGTCAGGACGGTCCAGGAGGCGACCTCCTGCGCCTATGCCGCGGTCATGGACCGTGAGGAGTTGATCGTGGCGCACACTACCCGGGCCAGGCTCAGCAGCCGGCGGGACCTCGTGGACCCTCCGGCGCTCGCGACGCCGGCCTCCCCGGACGGGGAGACCGTTCGCCGGATCATTCTCGAGGGGGAACCGGTGACGGAATATACCGTGCCCATTCATATCGGCAGCGAGTTCCTCGGCAGCGCGACCATCGCCTACTCCGTCCGCACCATGGACGCCCTCATCGAGCGGGAGCTCGCAGGACTCCGGCGCTCCATCTTCGTGATCACGGGCATCGTTCTCCTGCTGGGGATCGCCGGCGCCTTTGGCGTCTCCACGCTCCTGACCAGGCCCCTCACGCGGCTGAAGCAGAAGATGCAGGATGTGCAGGCCGGCAACCTTCACGCGGAGGTCGAGAACCCCCGGCTCGTCCGATGCTGGGAGCGCCTCGGCTGCGACCGGAAGGACTGCCCCTCCTATGGCAAAACGCGGTGCTGGGCGGTGGCCGGCACGTTCTGTCACGGCGCCGTGCAGGGTCAGTTCGCCCAGAAGATCGGCGATTGCCGGAACTGCGTTGTCTACCAGGAATCGAGCGGCGACGAGATCGGCGAACTGGTGGAGGTCTTCAATCAGATGGTGAAAGACCTCAGATACAACCTGACGGAGCTGGAGAAGGTGAACACCGAGAAGGCCCGGATGGAACGGCTCTCCGCCCTGGGCGAGATGGCGACGACGGTCGCCCATGAGACAAAGAACCCGCTCAACTCCATCCGCCTGGCGGCGTCCTACCTGAAAAAGAACTTCCAGGGCGAGATCCTGAGCGAGTTTCTCTCGATCATTGAAGAAGAGGTCATGCGGCTGAACGAGATCACGTCCGACTTTCTCGGGTTCTCGAAGCCCGCTCCGCTCAAGCTGAAGACGACCGATATCAACGCCATCGTGAAATCCACGGTGGAGCTTGTCCGGCAGGAAGCGACGGACAGGAACATCGAGGTCGTCATCCTGACGGACGAACACGTGCCTCCGGTCCTGTGCGATTTTTCACGGATGAAACAGGCGGTCCTGAACCTCCTGCTGAACGCCATCGACGCCTCGACCGCGGGCAGCGCCATTATCATCACCACCGAGGCCGCGGGCGCCTCGATGACCCTTTCCGTCCAGGATTCGGGGCGGGGGATCCCTCCGGAAGAGATTGAAAATATCTTCAAACCCTTCTATACTACCAAAACACGCGGATCGGGCCTCGGCCTCGCCATCGTCGACCGCATCGTGAAGGAACACAAGGGAGAGATCGCCGTGGAGAGCGCTGTGGGCAAAGGAACCAAATTTACCATAGTACTTCCGGTATACGAGCATGCAGGAATATAACATCCTCGTCGTGGACGACGAAAAGAACATCCGGAAGATCGTTTCCGCCACCTTGAAAAAGGAAGGCTACGCGGTCGAGACCGCCCAGTCCTCGGAAGAGGCGATCGAGAAGTTCGAGCAGGGCGCCTACCATCTCGTCATTACGGACCTGAAGCTGCCGGGCAAAACGGGGATCGAGCTCCTGGGATATATCAAGTCCCGGGACGCCGATGTCCCGGTCGTCGTCGTCACTGCGTTCGGCTCCATTGAAAACGCCGTCAACGCGATGAAGAAGGGCGCTTTCAACTATCTCGCGAAGCCCATCAACTCCGACGAACTGCTCTCGGTCGCCAAGGAGGCTATCGAGAAATACGAACTGAAGCGGGAGAATATCGCGCTCAAGTCGGAGCTGAAAGGAAAGTACACCTTCAGCTCCATCATCGGAAAGAGCGCTCCCATGGAGGAGGTCTTTGCCACCATCAATATGGTCGCGAAGACCCAGTCGAACATCCTCGTCGTCGGCGAGAGCGGGACCGGCAAGGAACTTGTGGCCCGCGCCGTTCACTATGGCTCCGAACGGGCCGGAGGGCCGTTCGTCACCATTGACTGCGCGGCGATCCCCCCGGAGATCATGGAGAGCGAGCTGTTCGGTCACGAAAAGGGGGCCTTCACCGGCGCCCATGAAAAAAAGACCGGCCTCCTGGAGCATGCGAACGGCGGCACGGTCTTTCTCGACGAGATCGGCGAGCTCGACCTCAATCTCCAGAAGAAACTGCTCCGCTTTCTCCAGGAACGGGAGATCCTGAGGGTCGGGGGTTCCAGCAGGATCAAGCTCAACGTGCGGATCGTGGCCGCGACGAACAAGGACCTCGACCAGGAGGTGCGGGAAAAGCGGTTCCGTGAGGACCTCTTCTACCGGCTGAATGTGATGAAGATCAGGATCCCTCCGTTGCGGGAGCGGAAAGACGACATCCCCCTGCTGGCGCAGCACTTCCTGGACAAGATGAACGGGATCGAGGGAAAGCATATCCAGGGGTTCGAGGACGCCGTGATGAACGCGTTCCTTCGCCATGAATGGCCGGGCAACGTGCGGGAACTGGAGAACACTATCGAGCGCGCGTACATACTCTGCCCCACGGTCACGATCGGCCAGAAATACCTGCCGGCGAAGCTCGCGCTCCCGGCGCAGGACGAGCGCGGTGCGTTCGATCAGATGAACCTGATCGAGACGGAAAAACGGCTGATCGTCAAGGCGCTGAACCAGACCTCCTGGAACCAGAGCAAGGCCGCCGAGGTCCTGGGGATCACCCGGAAGCAGCTCAGGACGAAGATGAAGAACCTGGAACTGCTGCCGGAGTGAACCCCGCGAGAACAGCTTCTCCAACAATATAAGATCGTGGCTTGTAACCACGATCTGCGGTTTTCTCTAACGGAGAGAACCCGGCATCCCTTCCCCTGCTGCAACATTCCTCCTTGTTATGATGCATGATCTGTTATACAATGAGCGTCATCGTAGCGAACGATCACTCCCCGCGTCAATTGATGCCGGGGTCTATCACCAATTTCAGAAGCAAAAGGAGTTTCCATGGCATCAGAGATCATCGTGAACGCAGGCAGGGAGGAGACGAGGGTCGCCCTGCTCGAGAACGGTCTCGTAACGGAGATCTACATCGACCGGCGCAAGGACAGGGGCGTCGCGGGGAACATCTACAAGGGACGCGTCATGAAGGTGCTTCCCGGCATGCAGGCCGCGTTCGTCGACGTCGGTCTGGACAAGTCTGCCTTCCTCTACGTGGGGGATGTGTTCGACAGCGCCTCGGAGTACGCGCCCATGATGGAGGACGAGGGGCTTGAGCTTGAGGTGGAGACCAAACGGAAGCGCTCCCATGCCACGCAGATCGAGGACCTCCTGCAGGAAGGCCAGGACATCGTCGTCCAGGTCTCCAAGGAGCCCATCAGCACGAAGGGCGCCCGCTGCACCACCTATATCAGCATCCCGGGCCGGTATCTCGTCGTCATGCCCGGCGTGAACCACATCGGCGTCTCCCGCCGCATCGAACACGGCGATGAGCGTAAACGGCTTCGCGAGATCGTCCAGTCCCTGCGGAAGCCGAACATGGGCTATATCATCCGGACCGCGAGCGAAGGACGGAGCGAGGACGAACTCCGGTCGGACATCGAGTTCCTGGGCAAGTTGTGGGAGAACATCCAGCGGAAGCGCGAACGCGCCGCGGCCCCGGCCCTCCTGCACAACGAGCTGGATCTCGTGTTCCGCGTCTTCCGCGACGCGTTCACCTCGGATGTGGACCGCATGGTGATCGATTCCGCGGACGAGTACCAGCGCACGCGGGAGTACGTGGAATCCTACACAACGTCCCTTGCCCGGCGCGTAAAACATTACGACGGCGACGATCCCATCTTCGAGCACTACGGCGTCGAGATCGAGATCTCCCGCGCGCTCGGCCGGAAGGTATGGCTCAAGTCCGGCGGGTACATCATCATCGACCAGACCGAGGCCCTCACCACCATCGACGTGAACACCGGACGGTACGTGGGCAAGAGGTCCCTCGAGGACACCATCCTGAAGACGAACCTGGAGGCCGTCCGCGAGATCGGCTACCAGCTCCGGCTCCGGAACATCGGCGGCATCGTCATCCTGGACTTCATCGACATGGAGCGTGAGGACAACCGCCGGAAGGTCTACAACGCACTGCAGGAGGCCCTGTCCCACGACCGGGCAAAGACCACCATCTCCCACATCTCTCCCCTGGGCCTCATCGAGATGACGCGGAAGCGCATCCGCGAGAGCCTGGGGCGGACGCTCTGCGACACCTGTCCCTACTGCGACGGCCGCGGCTACATCAAGTCATGCCGCACGGTGTGCTACGAGGTGTTCCGTGAGCTGCAGAAATCCTTCGCCGGCTCCGAGGAGAAAAAGGCCCTGGTCAGCGTGCACCCGGCGGTGGCGGACATGCTCTATGATGAGGAGCGGTCAGGCGTGGAGGAGATCGAAAAGGAATTTGGAAAGAAGATCGTGATCAAGGCGGACCCGAACCTGCATCAGGAGCAATTCGAGGTCGTTATGGTGTAGCGACGGCCGGCAGGGAACGCAGGGGTCGTGAGCAGCCGATCATGTGGGTGTCCTTATGTTTTTTGGCGTCCAGGAGCGCCCGGTCAGCGGCAAGGACCAGGTCGTGGGCGTCCTTCCCGTCCTGGGGATAGGACGCGATCCCGATGGTGACCGTGAGGCAGTACCGGTCGCCGGACAACTGCCGGAACCTCGATTCTATCTCCCGCTTGATCCGGGTGATGAAAAGATCATAGGCCTTTTCCAGCCTCGTTTCCGGAAGGATGATGACGATCTCGTCTCCGCCATACCGGGCAGCAAGGTCCGTGACCCGGATGGCCTTCCGGATCGACTCCCCGAGCATTGCCAGCGCTTCATCCCCCGCCTGATGACCATACCGGTCGTTGAACTTTTTGAAATCATCGACATCGACAAGCGCCAGCGAGAACTCCCGGCCGTGACGCTCGGCCCGCTGGAACTCCCTGTTCAGCAGGTCCTCGAAACACCGGCGGTTGAACAGGCCGGTGAGACTGTCGGTGATCGCCTGCTGCTTGACGAAGGTGTGGGTCCGGGCGTGCTGGATGGCGATCGAGGCAAAGGAGGCGAGGATCTCGAGCTCCTGGAGGTCCGCCTTGGAGAACCTGCGGGGCGTGAAATCGTCCACGTAGAGGATTCCCACGGTCTCCCGCTGGTGGATGAGCGGGACGCAGACGAGGGACTTGATCCCCTCCTCCTTGGCAATGGGATTGGAGAAGAACGATTTGTTCGTCGTATTGGAAATGACCGTGATGCCTTTATGTTTGATGATCCGGTCGGTCAGCCCCCCGCGGCGCAGGGGCCATTCGCGGTTGCCGATGAAATGCCGGGAGAACCCCCGGTGGGCGTGGATCTGGAGCGTGTTGGTCTCGGAATCGTAGAGGGCGATGCTGCCTGCCTTGGTCCTCGTGACTTCCATGGATTTCTTGAGGACCATGGCAAGGGCCTTGTCGAGATCCAGCTGGGACACAACGGTCCTCGCTGTGCCGAGGATATCGCTCAGGCGGGTGCTCATCTTCAAGATCCCCATGACGGCTCCTTCCGGCATCACTCTATAAGGAGAAGCGATGCGGACAGAACACAATTACGTAAACTTATCACAGGATCAGCAGGTTGTCAATTAAACGGGTGCTCCCGAGACGCGCTGCAACAAGCAGCACCATTCTGCCTTCCGCCGTTTCGAGCGGCGTGAGACGGTCCGGATCGGCAACTTCAACGTAGTCGACCTCGATACCCTTCTCCTGGACCAGGACCGCGCGCATTTTCTGCTTTATTGTTTCCGGCTCCCGCACCCCGTTCTTTATAAGTTCCTCGCCTGCCGTGAGCGCCCGATAGAGACAGGCGGACTTGCGCCGCTGTTCCGTATCGAGGTAGGAGTTCCGTGAGCTCATGGCAAGTCCGTCGGCCTCCCGCACCGTGGGAAGGACGATGACCTCGACGTCGAGGTTCAACCCGGCGACCATCCGCTTGATGACCGCGCACTGCTGAAAGTCCTTCTGGCCGAAGTATGCCTTGCAGGGCTTGACGATATTGAAGAGCTTGGCCACCACCGTGGCAACGCCACGGAAGTGCCCGGGACGGATGGCGCCTTCGAGGATGTCCGATATCCCCTCGACATTCACGAACACTGATGGTCTTTCGGAATACATCTCCGCGGCGGCAGGGGTGAAGAGGATGTCGACGCCCGTGGACTCGCACTTCTTCCGGTCCCCTTCGGCATCGCGCGGATAGCGGTCCAGGTCCTCCTTCGGCCCGAACTGCGTGGGGTTCACGAAGATACTGGCCGCGACAACGTCGTTCTCCTGCCGCGCCCGCCGCATCAGCGACAGGTGCCCCTCATGGAGGAACCCCATGGTCGGCACGAACCCGATGCGCTTCCCCGCCTTGCGGAGGGAATCGGCATGGGACTGCATGTCGGTGATGGAGGTGATGATCTGCATGGTTTTCAGATGCCGGCATAACTCTGGCAGCCTTAGGGGAACGGGCTGCCAGAAAGGACATCAATTATTTAACGATCTTCTCTATGCGCCACTCTCTTGTGCCGAAAACAGAGTCGTAACCTACAACATAAAGATAATCCGCATCGCTTGACATAGCCCAGATGTCATCATCAAATGAAATTGCAGAGCTGGGATGGGATTGATAGACTCCATTCGTGGCAAAAGCTGCAACCAGCGATCCATCGGATAGGCTCCGCTTTTCAATTCGCCATTCGTATTCGAAAGGCGCGGACGTAGTGCTTTCGAAACCGGCAATATAAATATAGTCGGCATCAACTACGATTGCTTTTGGAGCATTATACTGGGATGGATTTGGATTCGAAGTCACGGCCCATGTTAAATTTCCATTGGACTTATCTCTCTTCTCTATTTGCCAGGCTGTATTGCCAACATTGATCGTAACATAGCCGGCGACGTAGAGATACTGGGTATCAGTCGCAATGGAGTATATTATTGAATCACCTGTCGTAGTGGGAATGCTTACCACGCCAGCCGAACCAAACAATGCCTCCAAACTACCTGTATCTAGTTTTCGTTTTTCAATGCGCCATTGCCACAAGCCAGAACCAGCGCTTTCATATCCTGCAATGTACATATCGGTTTCGTCAATAGCGATTGACAGCGCCTTGTCTGAATTTGCGCTTGGATCAGATGTTATTATCCCGTTGGTGCCAAAAGCGGTTACTGATGCTCCTGTTGATAAAAGATATTTTTCAATGCGCCATTCTTTTCCACGGGACGCCGTCGTGTCATATCCGGCAACGTACATGTATAGTGTGTCGATTGCCAGAGCTACCGCCTCATCAATACTGGAGGATGGATTCGAGACAATGACGCCGGCCGTGCCAAAAGATGTATCGAACTCTCCTGTATCCAGCCGTCGTTTCTCAATTCGCCATTCGTCATCGGTGAGGCTCGACACGCCCGTCGCAACATCGGGAACAGCATCATAACCGACGACATACATATAGGTAGAGTCTATGGTTATCGCATTCGCATCATCAAATGAATTGATCGTGGTAGCGGACGGATTCGACACGACCGCTCCCGCCGTACCGAAAGAGGTCATCAAGTTCCCGTTTGTTAGATCTCTCTTTTCCATTCTCCACTGGTCATCGAACTTTTCCGTGTCCGAATCATATCCCACGGCATACAACGCATTCGCATCCACGGCTACGCCATAGACCTCGTCATCGAATCCCACGCTCGGATTGACCGTCTGGGCCCAGACCAGCTCTCCGCTCTTCTTGGTCGTGAACTGAGTCGACACCGGCGTGGATGGGGTGGAGCCGACGGAATTATACGCGGTCACCCGCCAGTAGTACGCCGTGCTCGGGCTTAAGCCGGAGACAACGATGCTCGTGGTAGAAACTGTTGTGCTTTCAAAGGTCGTTATGATCGAGAAGGTCGGGCTCGTGGTTACCTGAACGGTATAGAGCGACGCGCCGGAAGAACTGCTCCAGGTCAAGGTCGGCGTGAGCACGATGCTCGTGCCGGTGGGTGCCGACAGGACGAACGCTCCCGGTGCCGTAGCCGGGGCAGCACCGCCCCCGCCCCCTCCGCCTCCGCAGCCCGTAAGCATGCCGAGGCCAACGGCGAGCACGGCCGCAATGACCACCCGGAATAACGTCTTCTGGTCTTTTCTGTTCATGATCTGTTTCTCCTTCAGGATGATAGAAGCATAGTACATATGCAGTTCAACTGAAATCACCCCACCTGACCTCCCCTTGGCAAGGGGAGGGACTTTTGCTGCCCCTCCTTGCCAAGGAGTGGTTGGGGAGGTGGTTCGAACCTGATGTTCGAGAAGGTCTTCAAGACCTCTTTTTTCAAGAAGAGACGCTGTTTAAGTAAAGAAGCGATGGACTCACTACATTATCGCTCTTTGAGGGACAGCCCCCCGGGGATGACAAAGCGCTCCCGGATGATCCTTTTGAACCGGGTCGCGTACACGAGATCGAACACATCGCCCTTGTCCGGGAACAGCGCCAGTGCCGCTTGCTTCGTGGCCTTGATGATATCGAAGGCCTCGCGGAGGGTAAGATCGGCCTGCATAAGCACGGCTTGATTCAGATCGACGATCCACCGGAGCCGCCGCATCCGCTTCTCTTCTTCCGCTAAGATATCCCGGTCCATACTGCGGATATGATACAACTTCGCAAATACCTTTTCAATCGGTACGATGTGCTGATCGAAAGACGGTGTCGCGCCGTATCACCGCACCGGAAGAACATAGAAATAGATGGAAAAAAAGTGGAGGATGCTTCCCGCCAGGACGAAGAGGTGCCAGATGGGATGGGCGTAGGGCAGCCGGTGCCACGCGTAGAAGATGACGCCGAGCGTGTAGGCGAGGCCCCCGGCAATGAGCCAGAGAAGCCCGCGAAGGCTCACGGCGTCCAGGACCGGCTTGATCGCGATCACGACGATCCAGCCCATAAGCAGATAGAGAATGGTGGAGACGATCCCCAGACGGCCGAAAAAGAATATCTTGAGGAAGATCCCCGCGATCGCGAGCCCCCAGATGAGGCCGAACATCGTCCACCCCCAGGCGCCCCGCATGCTGACAAGGGTGAACGGCGTATAGGTCCCGGCGATCAGCAGATAGATCGCCGCGTGGTCGAAGAACTGCAGGAGGCGTTTGGCCCGGGGCGAGCGGGCGCCGTGATAGAAGACCGACGCAAGATAGAGTACGATGAGCGTTGCGCCGTAAATGCTGAAGCTGACGATCCTCCAGGGATCTCCGTGGCGCGCAGCCCCCATCACGAGGGCGCTGAGGCCGGCAATGCCCAGGGCCGCGCCGATCGCGTGGGTGATGACGTTCACCAGTTCTTCCGACGAGGTTTGCTTGTCATCCTGCTTCCAGCTCATGGTCCTCCGATCAGGCCGGTCACTTCTTCCTGCCTTTTGACGCCGCGCCCTTGACTGCGCCCCGCACATAGGTCCCGCTCTTTCCGCCGCTCTTCTTGAGCAATCGGATGTCGGTGACGGTCATGGCCCGGTCCGCCGATTTGCACATGTCGTATATCGTAAGACCCGCCGTCGCCGCGGCCACAAGGGCCTCCATCTCGACACCGGTCCTTCCCGTCGTCCTGACCGTGGCAAGAATGTTCACGCACGAGGCCTTCCGGTCCGGCTCAAAGGCTATCTCAACGGAGGAAAGGTTCAGGGGATGGGACAGGGGGATGAGTTCCGGCGTTCTCTTCGCGGCCATGATCCCAGCGACCCGGGCCACGCCGAGGACGTCGCCCTTGGCGACCTTGCGGTCCGCGATGAGCTTGAGCGTTGCCGGCGTCATCGTTACCCGGCCGCCGGCGATCGCCTCACGCGCGGTCTCGTCCTTTCCTGAGACGTCAACCATGCGGGCAGCGCCATTGTTGTCGAAATGGGTGAGTTTCTTCATCGAGATGTCCCCGAACCCGGAGCAGCCGGAACCAACTATGCCACGAAGTCACGAAGGCTCAAAGAAATCCTGACGTGGCATTTTCTTACTGATTAACCGGGAATGTTATTGATCTACTTGGTGTCTTGGTGCCTCGCTTAGAAGCGCCTACTCTTGGTTGTGGCAAAATATTCTCGTCATGTTGAATAGAATTTCGCATTACGCACTGCCGTCATCCCCCGATCCTGGACATGGTCCTCTCGGTGCACCTGCCCGGGGACTCCGTGACATAGTGGCGTTCGGGTTTGATCTCGAGGGCCGCCCGGAGAAGGCGTTCCAGTTCGGCATCGCTGCAGCCTCCCCGCAGGGGCGACTTGATGTCGATCTCGGTGTCCGACAGCAGGCAGGGCCTGATCTTTCCGTCGGCCGTCAGCCGGAGCCTGCGGCAGGACTCGCAGAAGTGCTTGGTGATGGGAGAGATGAGGCCGATGACTCCCTGTCCACCGGGGATCCGGTAGTTCTGCGACGGTCCGGCGCCCTTGCCGCGATCCGCCGGCTCGAGGGGACCGAAGACCTTCTCGATGGTCTCCCGGATCTCGCCGGCCGGCACGCAGGCGTCGGTATGCCAGCGGTCATTGGCGCCGATGGGCATGAACTCGATGAACCGGACATGGATCTTCCGGTCAACGGTCAGGCGGGCGAACGCAACGACCTCATCGTCATTCACACCCTTGACCGGCACCATGTTGATCTTGATGGGATGGAACCCGCACCGCTCTGCAGCTTCGATGCCCCGCCAGACCTTGTGCCAGACGTCGCTGCCGGTGATCCCGGCGAACCGTTTCGGATCAAGTGAATCGAGGCTGATATTGAGCCGTGCTATCCCCGCGTCCCGGAGCCCCGACGCCATCTCTTCGAGCAGGACGCCGTTGGTGGTGACGCTGATATCCTCGATGCAGGTGATGTCCCGGAGCGACGCGATGAAGGGCAGGATCCCCCGACGCACCAGCGGTTCTCCGCCGGTGATCCTCACATGGGAGATCCCGAGGGATGCGGCCACGGCAACAAGGCGATGGATCTCCTCATACCGGAGAATGTCCTGGTGGGGCAGGACCGTCATGCGCCCCCGCGGCTTGCAGTACGAGCAGGAAAGGTTGCAGCGGTCGGTAACGGAAACCCGGAGGTAGTCGATGCGCCGGTTGCGTGGATCGATGAGCGGCATAAAAAAATGTACCATAGGGCCCGGTGAACTGCAAGGTTAAATTATCGCCTTGACCTGCCTGCTGTTTGTGAGTATACTTTTTTTACGCTGGACATCTGCTCGAACGCGCACAGGCAGAACGCTCCAGCCCCCCGCGGGGGATGACTATGACGCAAACGACCAAACGAGAGCAGTTCACACGGGGCAAAGGCATCCTCAGCGCGACGGGGCCGCAGTCGCGGTTCATTCTCTTTCTTATCTTCATCCTCGTATCCTACACGTTCCTGCTCAGGATCTTCCAGAAGCTCGCCGCCATTGTCGCGCTCCCCGTCTTTCTGCCCATTGCGCTGGTAACGCTCCTGGCCTTCATCGGCATCGCCGGAACGCTCTACTCCCACCGGTTCGTGGGGCCCATGGTCCGCATCCGGAAGACCCTCGAGCAGGTCGCCGCGGGAGATTGCTCGGTAACGCTCAGGCTGCGGGATGCCGATGATCCCATGCTCAAGGACCTGGTCCACACCATCGGCCACCTCTGCGATCAGACCAGGCAATCCCATCGCCTGGTGCAGGAATCGGCCCGGGAGCTGTCCGGCGATCTGGCCGCGCTCCTGGAGAACATCCGGAAGGGTGCATCTGCCGGGGACCTGACCAAACAGGCGGAAGCCATCCAGAAGAAACAGGCTGCGCTGGACAAGGCGCTCCTGTCACTGGGAACGTAACGAAAAGGGGAAACCATGGCGTCAGGAGGAGGAGGAGGAGGAGGAACCGGTGGGAAGAGCATGAAGGCCGTTGCCACGGACGTGGGCGATGGCTACATGGTGATCAACCCCCTGGTGTTGAAAAAGTTCGACAAAGACATGATCAAAGAGCTGTATGAGCATCTGAACAAGGCCATGGGCGCAGCCAGGAACATCGCGGCACCGCTCACCGACATCCTCGCGATGCGCCAGAAGAACATGAAGCTCCAGCGCCTGCATAACGCCATCATCATCCTCCGGCACACGGCCCGCGAACGGCGCATACCGCTCTGACAAAAAAAGGGACGGCCTTTCGGCCGTCCCTTTTTTATCCTACACGGATGTTTCCCGCTTTTCTCCTGACTCCTGTCTCCTGGCTCCTGCTCCCTACTCCACCGCGATCGCGAATCGCTTCTTGAAGTCCTCGGGGCTCATCTTCACCGCCGCGGCGAGCTTCTGAAGCATCTCACCCTGAAGATCTTCTTTTTCCAGACGTATCATGTATCGGCGCGCCATGTGGTAGTCGTCCGAGTCGATATCCACGGTGCGGATCCTTGTCTTGTTCGTCTTGGGGTCGATGAGGTCGGCGAACTTGATCGGGATGCTCTTGCCGTCCTTCAGCATGATCATGGCGCCGGAGCCGCCGCCCACCAGGAACTTGACGGCACTGAAGCCCAGATAGCGCGTGTATTCCCGGTCAAAGGAGATCGGGGGATTGCACCGGAGCTCGTAGCCGATGTCCTTGCCGAGGATCGTCATCTTGAGCCCCAGCGAGGCAAGCTCCGCGAGCACATGCTGTTTCAGCATGTCCGCCAGCGGGATCTCGGCCATCCGGATGTTACCGTGCTCATCCCGCGGCACGTCCTTCAGGATCGTCATCTCCTCGGGATCGAAGCGGATCGCCACGCCCTCGGCGATGACCGCCACGCCGTGGTTCCTTCCCAGCACGAGCCGCTTGATCATGGCCCCGGTCAGGATGGCCACGACCTTCTTCCACGATATCTTGTTTCCCAGTTCCTCGGGGATGAGCGTCAGCGTCGCGCCGGCGCCCATGCCCATGCCGAGCGCGAGGTGGCCGGCCGACCGGCCCATGGCAACGACGATATACCACCGGAACGCGGTCTGGGCGTCCTCCATGAGGTTCTCGACAAGCTGCGCGCCGAGCTGACGGGCGGTCTCGAACCCGAAGGTCGGCACGCCGTGAGGCAGGGGCAGATCGTTGTCGATGGTCTTGGGCACGTGGCAGACCGCGATCTTCCCGCCCGCCGCCTTCTCCACCTGCGTCGCCGTGAAGGCCGTGTCATCGCCGCCGACCGTGACCAGGTACTTGACGCCCAGTTCGGTCAGCGCCTTGATGACATTGGCCATCTTGGCCGGATCCTTCGTGGGGTTCTCTCGCGAAGTGCGGATGATGGAGCCGCCGCGCATATGGATGCGCGATATCTCATCAGGATGGAGCTTCCTGATCTGCGACGTGTCGCCCTTGGACAGCCACTTGAAGCCGTCATAGATGCCGATCACCTCGAGCCCCTGCTTGAAGGCTTCGAACGTGACCGCGCTGATCACCCCGTTGATCCCGGGCGCTGGTCCGCCGCCGACCACAATTGCAAGCTTCCCTGCCATGCCTGCCTCCCCGATGAAACCTCTTACGTGAGAACGAACTAAAATGTTACCCGAGGTAACGCGGCAAATTTAACAAAACAGGGGGGAATTGTCAATTTACTTCTTTTCCTTCTCCCCGAAGATCTCCTTGACCTTGTCGAAAAATCCCTGCGTGATAGGAGTGCCGTCCTCTTTGGACAGCCCCTCGAACTCCTTCAGCAGTTCCTTCTGCTTTGACGAGAGTTTGGTCGGTACTTCCACCATGATCCTGCAGACCTGATCGCCGGCGCCGGAGCCCCGGAGGTGCGGGAAACCCTTGCCGCGAATCCGGAAAACATGGCCGGGCTGGGTGCCTGCCGGGACCTTGAGCTTCTCATGCCCGGAAAGCGTGGGGACCTCGATCTCCGTTCCCAGGGCCGCCTGGGAAAAGCTGACCGGGACCTCAAGAATGACGTCCTGTCCCTCCCGCTTGAAGAGCTGGTGCTCCTCCACGCTCAAGTAGATGTACAGGTCGCCGGGAGGACCGCCATGTTCGCCGAGCTCGCCCTCTCCGGAGAGCCGGATGGTATTCCCGGTCTCCACGCCCGCTGGTATCTTGACGGACAGCGTTCGCTCCCGCTCCACGCGCTTCCTGCCCTTGCATGCCGGGCAGGGGTCCTTGATCATCTTCCCCTCTCCGCCGCAGCGGGAACAGGTACGCGTCATGGTGAAGAATCCCTGCTGTATGCGGATCTGGCCCGCTCCCCGGCAGTTCGTGCAGGTAACGATGCCGTCCTTCGATTTTGCGCCGCTCCCGTCGCAGGTTTCGCACCGCTCCCAGCGGGGCACCCGTATCTTGGTCGACGTTCCGAAGGCCGCGTCGGAGAAGCTTATAGTGAGATTATAGCGGAGGTCCTCGCCGGCCAGGGCGCGCGTGCGTCCGCGTCCGCCTCCGAAAAATTCGCCGAAAATGTCGCCGAAGATATCGCCCATGCCCGCTCCGGCACCGAAGCCGCCCGGCCCCGCGCCCTGCGTGCCGGGAGCAACGCCGTACTGGTCATAATACGCGCGCTTCTCAGCGTCCGAAAGGACCTCGTAGGCATGGCTGATCTCCTTGAATTTTTCCTCGGAGGCCTTGTCGTCCGGATTCTTGTCGGGATGGTACTGGTGTGCAAGCTTGCGGTATGCTTTCTTGAGCTCCGGCTCGGTGGCATTCCGGTGCACACCCAGCAGTTCGTAGAAGTCCTTTGCCATAAAAACCTTGTTAAACCAGTTCAGCCACAGAGGACACAGAGTTCACCGAGGAACAGCAGAGCCGGCTGAATGGAAGGATGACCGAATAGATCCGTCTCTTTCATCAGCAGCTATTCTCTGCTCCCTTGCCTCGTCTGAGCTTCTCTGTGAACTCGGTGACCTCGGTGGCAAAACGTCCTTTCAATAAAAGAGGATAGCAGACCTTGGTTCGTCCGCTATCCTCTGATGCGTTCCGCGCTGCTCTACTTCTTGTCCTTGTCCACTTCCTCGAACTCGGCGTCGACGACCTTTTCCTCGGGCTTGCCTCCGCCTGCCGATGAGGCGCCGGGCCGTGCGCCGCCGCCGGCCGATTGCTCCTGGTTCATCTTCGTATAGACCTCCTCGGCGATCTTATGGGAGGCCTTCGAGAGGTCGGCAACGGCCTTCTTGATGGCGTCGACGTCATTGCGTTCCTTCACTTCCTTCACGGCCTCGATGGTCTTCTGAATGTCGGCCTTCTCGGCTTCCGAAAGCTTTGTGCCGTAATCGGTGATCGCCTTCTCGACGGAATAGACCAGGGTGTCCGCTTCGTTCCTGGCCTCGGCCAACTCCTTCTTTTTCTTATCGTCGGCGGCATGCATTTCCGATTCCTTAAGCGCCTTGTCGATCTCATCTTTGCTCATGCCGGATGACGCGGTTATCTTGATGGACTGTTCGCGGCCCGTGCCCAGGTCCTTGGCCGTGACGTGGACGATGCCGTTGGCGTCGATGTCGAAGGTCACCTCGACCTGCGGCAGACCGCGGGGCGCCGGCGGGATGCCCACGAGCTCGAACCGGCCCAGGGTCTTGTTGTCCCCGGACATCTCGCGCTCGCCCTGCACTACGTGGATCGACACCGCGGTCTGGTTGTCCGACGCCGTGGAGAATATCTGGCTCTTTTTGGTCGGGATGGTGGTGTTCCGCTCGATGAGACGGGTGGCCACGCCGCCCAGGGTCTCGATGCCCAGGGACAGCGGGGTCACGTCCAGGAGCAGGACGTCCTTCACCTGGCCGGTGAGGACGGCGCCCTGGATGGCCGCGCCGACGGCAACGACCTCATCGGGATTCACGCCGCGATGCGGCTCCTTCTTGAAGAACTCCTTCACCGCTGCGATCACCCGGGGCATGCGCGTCATACCACCCACCATGACCGCTTCATTGATCTGCTCGGTGCTCTTTCCGGCGTCGCCCAGCGCTTTCTTCACCGGTTCGATGCTTTTCGAGACCAGGTCGTCGACGAGCTGTTCGAACTTGGAGCGGGGCAGCTTGTACAGCAGGTGCTTCGGCCCCGTGGCGTCGGCGGTGATGAACGGCAGGTTGATCTCTGTCTCCGCCACCGTGGACAGCTCGATCTTGGCCTTCTCCGCGGCCTCTTTGAGCCTCTGCAGAGCCATCTTGTCCTTGCGGAGATCGATGCCCGAATCCTTCAGAAAGGAGTCCGCGAGCCAGTTGATGACCCGTTCGTCGAAATCATCGCCGCCCAGGAACGTGTCGCCGTTCGTCGACTTCACCTCGAACACGCCTTCGCCCAGTTCCAGGATGGAGATGTCGAAGGTGCCGCCTCCCAGGTCATAGACCGCGATGGTCTCGTCCTTCCGCTTGTCCAGCCCGTAGGCGAGCGACGCCGCCGTGGGCTCGTTGATGATGCGCAGCACGTTCAGCCCGGCGATCCTTCCGGCGTCCTTCGTTGCCTGCCGCTGGCTGTCGTTGAAGTAGGCGGGCACCGTTACGACGGCATCGGTGATCTTCTCGCCCAGATAGTCTTCAGCCGTCTGCCGCATCTTCTGCAGGATCATGGCCGAGATCTCCGCCGGACTGTAGACCTTGCCCCGGATCTCCACATGGGCGTCGCCGTTCGCGGCCTTCACGATCTTGTAGGGCAGGTGCTTCATGGCCTCCTGCACCTCAGCCGTATCGTACTTGCGCCCGATGAGCCGCTTGATGGAAAAAATGGTGTTATCGGGATTGGTGATGGCCTGCCGCTTCGCGATCTGGCCCACCAGCCGCTCGCCGCTGTCCGTAATGGCCACGACCGATGGTGTGGTCCTGCTCCCTTCCGAGTTCGCGATGACGGTCGGCTCGCCGCCCTCCAGCACGGCAACACAGGAGTTCGTGGTGCCCAGATCGATACCAATGACTTTACCCATACTATCCTCCTTGGAACTTTCTTGATAATTATGCGGGAAACAAGCGAGCTGTTGAATGGACGACAGTGTTCCAAATTCTCCTGCTCGATCGCTTGCCGCCTTGCTGATCTATTGGCCTTCCTTGCCGTCTTCTTCCCGGGCCGCCGCAGCATCGCCCCCGGATGTCGACGGTTTCTTCGAAACGCCCACCTTCGCGTGGCGAAGGATCTTTTCATGATACTGGTATCCGTCCTGGAACACCTGAACGACCGTGTTCTCCGGTACGTCGCCGGTCTCGACCTGCATCATGGCTTCATGCAGCGCGGGGTCGAATGTTTCGCCCTCTGCCTTGAAGGGCGTGATCCCGAACTTCTCCAGAACATCGCGGAACTGCTTGTACACCATCTCCACGCCCTGCTGCAGAACATCACCGCTGTTTCCGCCTTCGTTCGCGTGCTTCAGGGCAAGACCGAGGTGATCGAGGACCGTAAGAAGTTCCAACGCCATCTGCTCGTTGGCGTACTTTCTGAACTCCACCTGGTCCCGCTGCATGCGCTTCCGGTAGTTCTCGAAATCAGCGTAGGTCCTGCGGTACTTGTCGCCGGCCTCTTCGGCTTCCCTGGTCTTTTGCTCGAGCTCGGCGGCAAGCTTTTCGAATTCCTGCGCAAGACTGCCGGCCGCCGCTTCCAGTTCGGCAGCCTGGGCCATCTCCTTGAGGGCTTCTTCTGACACGTCCTGGTCCGGGCTCACCTCGGGGTCCACCGCGGGATCCACCTCGGGGTCAAGCTCAGGATCCATCTCTTTACCCTTGTTCTTCTTGGTCATCGTTCTATGCCTCTCTGCATCCGTTCACCAAGGATGCGCGAAAGCAGCCTGGATGTATAGTCCACGACCTGGATCACCTGCTTGTACTGCATACGGACCGGACCGATGACCCCCAGGGTCCCCACCACATTCCCTGCCTGGTAATTGCCGACCACGAGGCTGCACCCCTGTATTTCGAAGAACGGGTTCTCCGATCCGATGAAGACCTTGATACCCTCGGCCTTCGAGGTCTTATCAAGAAGCTTGAGGAGCTTGTACTTGTCATCGAAGGCGCGGAACAGGGACCGCATCTTGTCCACATCCGCGAACTCCGGCGTCTCGAACATCTGCGAGGCGCCTCCGATAAAGAGCTTGTCGGAATCCCGCTCCTGTACCTCCTGGCTCGCCCGGTACGTCTGCTCCAGGAGCCGCATGAAACTTGCCTTTTCTTCCCGGAGCTTCTCCAACAGCCGCTGATGGACCTCGGTCAAGGTCTGGTGCTCGAGTTCCTCATCAAGATAACTGCTGAAGGAGACCAGCTCATGCTGCGTGAACTGCTCATCGAGCTCGACAAGCTTGTTCAGCACCGTCCCGGTGTTCGTCACGAAAATGATCAGCACCTGGTTGCCGCGAAGCCGGACGAATTCGATGTGTTTGAACGTACCCTCGGGTTCCGCGGGCGCCACCACAACACCGGTATGGCGGGACAGCTTTGCCAGGAATTGGCTCGCCTCCTCCATGATATGGTGCAGGTCGCCGCCCTGGAGCGAGGACGCCTGGTCCAGCTGGTCCGTAATTCCCTGCGTATCCCGGTCAAAGCTGATCAGCGAATCGATGTAGTACCGGTAGCCCTTTTCCGTGGGAACCCTGCCTGCCGAAGTGTGGGGATGCATCAGAAACCCCATTTCCTCCAGTTCGGCCATGATATTTCGCAGGGTCGCCGAGCTCAGACTGAAATCATAGCTCTTCGCCAGGACCGTGGACCCGATCGGGGAGCCGGTCTGGATATAGCTGTCAATGACCGCCTGCAGGACCTTTTTTGTTCGTTCGTTCAAATCCATACAGTACCATAGGCAATTGGGCAATGAGCGGTCCAAACCATCTTAGCACTCATCGCCCAAGAGTGCTAACACTTTAACATGTAGTCATTTTTGTGTCAAGAACTTAGTAATCCTCCCTTGAGTGTCTTGTTGTCAGATTCGAGAATAGAAAAAATCACCCCTCTTCCAATGAATTCTTTCCGGGGTGGCCACAATCTATTGTTTTTTAATGTTTATTAACTTGCAGGCTGCGGAAGTTCCTGCGTGAAAGGATGTTGGAATTACGTAACTCTCGTAAGAGCTGTTCCTATTTGCCCCGGGATTTTGGAACGTAGTACAGCGTGCCCTGGCGCATACTGAGGATCTGGCGGATAAGATCATCCATGTCCTGGGGATTGTGGACAAAATCGATCTCGGAGGTGTTGATGACGAGAAGGGGGGTCTCGGTATAGCGGAAAAAATAATGGTTGTAGGCGTCGTTCACGGCCTCGATGTAGTCGCGGCTTACGTCCTTCTCGAACGGCCTGCCGCGCTGCTTGATGCGGCGGAGTATGGTCTCCGTGTCGGCCTGCAGAAAGATGACGAGATCGGGCCTGACGATCTTGGTCTCGAGCATCTTGTAGATCTGTTCGTACAGGGACAGTTCGTGATCGCTCAGGTTCAGATAGGCAAAGATGCGGTCCTTGGCAAAAAGATAGTCGCTGATGGTGACCTGATTGAACAGGTCGTGCTGGGAGAACTCCTCCTGCTGGGCGAACCGGCTCATAAGGAAGAATATCTGCGTCTGGAACCTGAACCGGGCGGGGTCCTGGTAGAAATCCGTGAGGAAAGGGTTCTCCTCGGCGCGCTCGAATATGATGCGGCCGTTCAGCTCAGGCGCGAGGAGCGTCGCAAGGCTGGTCTTTCCCACACCGATGGGCCCGTCGATCACGATGTACCGGGCATGACGGCTTGCTGCGTTCTGGTTCATGTCTTCTTTGTTTCCTGCCGGCATTTTATCACCGTATGGGGGTCTTTCAGTTCCCGGTACAGCTGCGAGGCCGTCCTGCACAGCCGCGGATGCATCGCATCGGGAGCGATCTCGGCAAGCGGCGCGAGCACGAACTTCCGCAAGGCCATGTGCGGATGAGGGATCGTGAGCTCCGGCAGACCGCATACCAGGTCACCGTACAACAGGATATCGAGGTCAGCGGTTCGCGGCCCCCAATGGACCCCGCGTTTCCGGCCGAGACGGTCCTCGATCGACTGGCACGCTTTCAGGAGGTCTCCGGGGGCCCGGTCCGTCTCCACGGCGGCCACGGCATTGATGAAATCGTCCTGCTCATGACGCCCCACTGATTCGGTGTGATAAAATGAGGAGACACTCACGACCCTGCCGGCCTCTGAAAGAAGTTCGATCGCCTTCCGGCAGTTGGCCGTTGCATCGCCGATGTTGGACCCTATTCCGATATATGCAATGACTGGCATGATACGTCCGACAGGGAGACGCGGTGACACGGGGACACGGTGAAAGACCACCAGGTGCCTCTTCAGTTCCCTTCCCTCTCCCCCCTTTGCTTTCCTCGACGTCCTCGCTGAGAAGCGCCTACTTCTATCTGCAGTAAACAGTGTTAAACCTAAAACTCGAACTGCAGCCCGCTCATTCGTTTTTTGAACTCCTTCAGCACGCGCTTCTCATCTGCAAGACCTTTGGACTCGAAGGTGGCGGAGAAACGGATGTAGGAACCTGCGTCGTCCCAGGGTACGGTGCTGATCAGCTTCTCGGTGACGAGGAACTCTGAGAATTCGTCGGCATTCGCGAAGCGCCGGCCGTTCTTCACGCCCTTCGGCATTTTCACGTAGAGATAGAAGGTACCCGCCGGCATCCGGGCATCGAATCCCATCTCTCTGAGCGTCGCCACGAGCGAGGTGAGCCTGCGTTCGTATTTTGCCTTGATCTTGTCGGTGATCCCGGGATGGTCGAGCGCGTAGACGCCTGCCTGCTGGATCGCCTTGAACTGGCCGGAATCATAATTGTCCTTCACATTCCCGTAGCCGGCAATGATACGTGCGTTGCCGGCCACAAAGGCAAGCCGCCAGCCCGTCATGTTGTACGCCTTGGAGAGCGAGTGGATCTCCACGCCCACATCCTTCGCTCCGGCGACGGACAGGAAGGACAGCGGCTTCGTTCTATACATCAGTGCGGCATAGGCGGCGTCGTGGACCACGATCACGTTGTTCTCTTTGGCGAACGTCACTACCTTCTCGAAAAAGGCTTTGGTGGCGCCCGCGCCGGTCGGGTTGTTCGGATAATTCAGGTACAGGAGCTTCGCCCGGCGCCTGATATCTGCGGGAATGGCGTCAAGGTCGGGAAGGAACCCGTTCGCCTGGACCAGCGGCAGGATATGGACCTCGCCGCCGTACCACCGGGTATGCGTCGCCATGACCGGGTATCCGGGGGCGGTCATCAGCGTTACATCCCCGGGATTGATGAAGACCGCCGGGATCATGGCGAGCACGGGCTTGCTTCCGATGCCGTGCAGCACCTCGGTATCGGGATCGAGGCCTCTGACCTTATACACCTTCGCCAGATAGCGCGCCGCGGCTTCCTTGAACTCCGCGATGCCGTTATCGGCATACCCGCGGTTCGCCGGCCGTTCCGCTTCCTTCTGCAGTTTTTTCACGACGCCGGGGAATGCCATCTCGTCCGGCTCACCCACGCCGAAGTCAATGAGCTCTGCTCCCGGATTTGCGGCAAGAGCTGCCCGCTTGGCCCGCTTGATCTTCTCGAACTTGTAGATCTTCGTGTCCTTGCCGAACATACTGCCGCCGATGCGGTCGGCAAAAAGGGACTGGATGTAGGATTCAGTTGACTGGCTCACGAACGTCCTCCTTAACAATACTTTTCAGCCACGGATAAAAGCCTATGCCGTTACTCCGCACTCCGTACTCCGAACTCCGCACTGACCCTGTTCTTCAAACTCCCGACCCCCTCGATCCTGACCTCCACCTCGTCGCCGGACTTCATCGGTCCGATGCCGGCCGGTGTGCCCGTGATGATCAGGTCCCCGGGTTCGAGCGTCATGACCTGCGAAATGAAGCTCACGAGGCGGTCGACGCCGAAGACGAACTGCGAGGTGCGCGACGACTGCCTGCGCTCCCCGTTCAGGTAGGTCTCGATCGCGAGGTCGTCCGGGTCAAGGTCCGTCTCGATCCATGGGCCCACGGGGCAAAAGGTGTCGAATCCCTTAGCCCGCGTCCACTGCCCGTCCTGCTTCTGGAGGTCCCGGGCGGTCACATCATTGGCGCAGGTGTACCCGAGAATATGTTTCCGCGCGTCTTCGACCGCGATCCTGCTGACGCGGTCCCGGATGACGATGCCGAGCTCTCCCTCGTAGTCCACCTGGCGGCTCATTGCGGGATAGAAAATATCGTCACCGGGGCCAATGACGGCCGTCGGCGGCTTCAGGAAGAGCACCGGGTTTTCCGGCACGGCCATGCCCAGTTCCCTGGCATGGTCCCGGTAGTTCAATCCCACGGCAACGATCTTCGACGGCACGCAGGGCGCGAGGAGCCTGACCTCCGCAGCACGGTGGACCGCGCGCCGGGAAGACAGCGACGCGTACCCTGCTCCGTCCAGCTCAACGATATCATCGTTGTCCAGGATGCCGTATGCCGATCTGTCCTGCGCCAGGAACCGAACAAGCCGCATCACACGCTCCGCTTATTTTCCGTCGATCCACTCGATAAGCTTGTCAGCGGGCAGATATGCGCTCAGCATCATCCCATCCTCGCGGATAAGCGTCGGAGTGCCGTTGATGTCCAGGTTCTTGGCAAGCGCGAGGTTCTTTTCGACCTGCTCATTGCCGCAGGCCGGCTCGGGCACGGCCTTTCCGCTGAACGCGTCGTCCAGCAGGGCAGCTGACTTCTCGCACAGGACCGCCTGCGATTTCTTATAGGCGTCTTTGTGCATCGGAAGCGGGTACAGGACCAGGTAGAAGGCGATGTCCTTCCGTTTTTCGATCACCTGCTTCATCTCTTCGTGAAGCTTCCTGCAGTACGGACAGTCCGGGTCCGTGAACACCACGACCTTCTTTTTGGCGCCCTTCGACCCCATGACCACGGCGTCCTTGAGCGGCAACTTTGAAAAGTCGGTCTTTCGGGGCTTGCCGATCGCGTCGATCGGTATGAGCTGGCTCAGGACGATCAAATGCTTCTTGGCATAGTCCAGCAAGAGAGCGCCCCGTTTTCCTTCTCCTGCGTCGACCTCGATCTGCCAGAGCCCTTTGACCGCCGGCTGCCTTACCTCCAGCGCGGTCAGGGAAGGGTTCAGCTTCTTGACCAGAATGTCCGCTTCTTTCTTGTCCAGCTTGTGGCAGCTTGCGCAGTCGCCGCTGCCGCCCTGGGGCGGCGGGAACGCGCCTGCGAACGACGACAGCAGGAGCACAAGGCCGGCTGTTGCGAGAACGGTCTTTTTCATGGGAAACTCCTTCACGACGGGATTTCTGAGAATAAAAAGACAGGTACCGGGAGACAGCGACCGTTCATGCGTACGGACCCTGCTCCCGACCCCTGTCTCTCGATGTGCGGATTACTTCAACCCCAGCACGTCCTGCATATCATAGAGGCCCGGTTTCTTGCCCACGACCCACTTCGCAGCGCGAACTGCCCCGCGGGCAAACATGTCGCGCGTGTGGGCGCGATGCGTGAGCTCGATCCGCTCGCCCATTCCGATGAAGAAGACCGTGTGCTCTCCGACGATGTCTCCGCCCCGGACCGTCTGCATGCCGATCTCTTCGTCTGTCCGCACCCCCGTGATGCCCTCACGGTGGTACTTGGCCGCCTTGTGGTAATCGCGGCCGAGCGCTTTCGCCACGACCTCTCCCATGCGCACGGCCGTGCCCGAGGGCGCGTCCTTCTTCAATCGATGATGCCACTCCACGATCTCGGCGTCGAACTCGGGACCCAGGATCTTGGCGAGGTCGGCGAGCACCTTGAAGCAGACGTTCACACCCACGCTCATGTTCGGGGACAGCACGCAGGGCACCTTCTGCACGTACTTGTTCACTTCGGCCAGCTGCTCCTTGGTGAACCCCGTGGACCCGATGACGATGCCCTTGCCCTGCTCCGCGCAGGTCTTGAGGTGTTCAAGGCTCGCCTCGGGCAGCGTGAAGTCGATCAGAACGTCGCCTGCCTTGAGGGCGGCTGCAAGATCATCGGTGATCATGTTCAGGACGCCGCCCGACGGGATCCCCGCCGGCCCGCTGGCATCCTGGCCCACAAGAGCATGCCCCTTCCGTTCGATCGCGCCGGACAGGCGGATGCCCTCAGATGTCGAGAGCACGTTGATGATACGGGAACCCATCCTGCCGGCTGCGCCGGTAACGACCGCTTTGATCATGGTCCACCTCAAATCTGCCACCGAGTTCACCGAGAACACCGAGAAAAGCTTTTTTGACGCTCTGCTCTGCCCTCCTCTGTGACCTCTGCGCCCTCTGTGGCGAAAAGTACTTGACGTTAAATCAATCCGTAGTCCTTCAGCGCCTTCTTGAGCTTGTCCTTGTTCGCGTCGGCCATGGGGCAGAGCGGCAGCCGGAACTCCTCGTTGATCTTGCCCATCATCGCGAGCGAGGTCTTGACCGGGATCGGGTTCGTCTCGATGAACATGAGGCTGTGGAGCGGCTCCATCTTGTAGTGGAACTTGAGCGCCTCCTCCATCTTTCCGGCGAAGAAGGCGTCGAACATGGCGGCTGCATCGCCCGGAACGATGTTCGCGGTCACCGAGATGGCGCCGACGCCGCCGATGGCCAGCATCGGGAGCGTAGTGAAGTCATCGCCCGAGATCACGTCGAAGTCGCGGCCGCAGAGCCGGATCAGCTCGCTGATCTGCTTCAGGTCGCCCGTTGCCTCCTTGATGCCGACGATGTTCTTGATCGTCCGGAGACGCGCCACGGTCGACGGCAGCATATTCACGCTCGTCCGGCCCGGCACGTTGTACAGGATGACCGGGATGTCAACGGAATCCGTCACCTTCTTGAAGTGCTGGTACAGGCCTTCCTGGGTCGGCTTGTTATAGTAGGGCGTGATGAGCAGGACGCCGTCAGCGCCGGCCTTCTTCGCGTAGTTCGCGAGGTCGATGGTCTCGGAGGTCGAGTTGGAGCCCGCGCCGGCCACCACCGGAACGCGCTTGTTCACCGTCTTGACCGTGAACTCCACCACGCGGTGATGCTCCTCGTGAGAGAGCGTGGCTGACTCGCCTGTCGTCCCGCAGGGAACAATCACGTCCGTGCCGTTCTTGATCTGGAACTCAATGAGATCGCCCAGCGCCTTTTCATCCACCTTGCCGTTCTTGAACGGCGTTACGACCGCAACCATCGAACCCTTGAACATGGGAACCTCCGTGAAGAAAATAGTGAACCCGCCGTTTAACGTCAGCCGTGAACCGGCAACGAATCCCGTTTCAGAAAACGGTAACGTGTATCGTCACAAACGAACGACGTAGCCGCCTGACGAAGCGGGCCTCGTCACCATAACCGTCAGACGTCGCTCGCGTTAAATATACAGCGTCCCCTCGCACACGACCTCTGCCCTTCCTTCAAGGTGCAGATCGGTGAACTCTTCCCCGTCCTGAACAAAGGACACAATGAGCTTGTCCCCGCCCCGCGTGGTGACGATCACCGGCGACGAGGCCTTCCGCAGGGCCGCGGCGATGAGCGCCGCCGCGACCGCCCCCGTGCCGCACGCGAGGGTCTCGCCTTCGACGCCGCGCTCGTAGGTCCTGATATGGAGCTTGCGCGGCCCGTCGATCTGGACGAAGTTCACGTTCGTGCCTGCCGGCTTGAACACCTCGTGCCAGCGGCTGGCGCTGCCCACGGCCTGCACGTCCTCCCCGCTCAGGTTCTCCGACAGGTACACCAGGTGCGGCACGCCGGTATTGATGAAGTATCCTGTCCGCGTATGTCCGGCAAGCGGCACCGCGACGTTCATCCGGAGCCCGGAAGCGCCGGTGAGCTGCACCCGTACCGTTTCCTTTTTCACCTCGGCATGGATGATGCCCGCGAGGGTCTCAAAGGTCATCTTCTTCGGCGCGATCTTCTTGAGCACGGCGAAGCGCGCGGCGCAGCGCGATCCGTTGCCGCACATCGCCGGCTCGCTCCCGTCGGAGTTAAAGAACCGCCACTTGAAATCGGCCTTCTTCGACGGAACGATGACGATGAGACCGTCGGCGCCCACGGAACGGTTCCGGTGGCAGACCTGCTTCGCAAGACCGCGCAGGCCCATGCCCTTCAGGATGCCCCGCCGGTCGTCGACCAGGATAAAATCGTTCCCGTTCCCGTGGATCTTATGAAAAGGTATCTTCTTCATGATTTTTTATTCCGAAATCCGCAATCTGCAATCCGCAATCGGATCATCCTTCCAGCCACCGGGGGACCTTCTCGCCCTTCACCAGATCGTTGTAGGTCTCGCGTTCGCGCACGACAGAGTAGTCATTGCCGCGCACCAGGATCTCAGGCACCCGGGGCCGCGAGTTGTAACTGGACGACATGGAGAACCCGTAGGCCCCTGCGCCCATGACCGCGAGCAGCTCTCCCTGCTTCACCGCGGGCATCTCGCGGTCCTTGGCGAGGAAATCTCCCGATTCGCAGATCGGACCCACCACGTCCACCACGATGTTCTCCGGCTTTTCCTGCTGAATGACGGGCCGGATATCGTGATAGGCCTCGTACAAGCTCGGCCGGATCAGGTCGTTCATACCCGCGTCCACGATCACGAACTTTTTTTTGCCGGCCTCTTTATGATACAGCACGCTCGTGACCAGAATGCCGGCGTTGCCCACGATGGCCCTGCCGGGCTCCATGACGAGGGTGCAGCCGCAATTGTCGAGGAGCGGCCGGACAGCCTGCGCCACGTCCTTCGGCAAGGGCGGGGTCTCGTCCTTGTAGGTGATGCCGAGACCGCCCCCCATGTTGAGATACCGGATAGCGATGCCCGCCGCCCGAAGCTCCTTCACGAATCCCGTGATCTTGGTCAGGGCGTCTACGAAAGGCTGGATCTCGGTGATCTGCGACCCGATATGCTGATGGATGCCGACGACCTCGACGTTCGTGAGGGACCGCGCCATCTGGTAGTACTCGAGCGCCTGCTCGATGGGAATGCCGAACTTGTTCTCCTTGAGGCCCGTGGAGATATAGGCATGGGTCCGGGGATCGATGTCCGGATTCACGCGCAAAGCGATCCGCGCCTTGGTATGCATGTCCTTGGCCGCGCGGTCAATGGCCTGCAGCTCTTCGCCGGACTCCACGTTGAACATGAGGATGTCCATCTTCAGGGCATACTCGATCTCGTCCCGCCGCTTGCCGACGCCGGCGTACACGATCTTCTTGGGATCGATGCCGGCGCGGAGCGCCCGGAACAGCTCGCCGCCGGAGACGATATCAGCGCCGGCGCCCTCCCGCCCGATGATCCGGAGGACCGCCGCCCCGGGGTTCGACTTCACGGCGAAGCAGATGAGGTGCGGCACCCCGGCGAATGCCTGGTCGAAAGCACGGACATGGTTCGCCAGCGTGCTGCTGCTGTAACAATAGAAGGGCGTCCCCACGCGCTGGGCGATCGTCCTGATCGGAACGCCTTCACAATGGAGCTCGCCGTTCTTATACTGGAAATCGTGCATAGCGTTACCTGATCTTCTCCGTATAGGTCTTCTTCTCTTTTGATCCGGCGCTTTCGTTCCCGCTCTTGTCCACCGCGGTGATCGAGTAGTAGTACGTCGCGCCCTGTTTCACCGTTTCGTCCGAAAAGGTCGTGCGGTTCAAGGGCTTCTCCGTGAGGCGCTCCTGCTCGCCGCCGGACTTCAGGGACCGGTACACGTGGTAGCCGGCGAGGTCCTTCTCCTGGTTCTCATTCCAGGTCAGGAACACCCTCCCGATGCCCGGCACCACGGTGATGCCGGTCGGCGGCGCCGGCGGGGTCATGTCCCGCGGGATGGCCTGTACCTCTGCTGAGTCGGGGCTTTCCTGCCATGGCCTCACCGGGCTGTCCACGGTGCGTACACGGTAATAGAACGGTTTCCCGTTTATCACCGTGGTGTCCTCATAAGCGCTGATAGCGACCGGCTCTTTGTTCAGCGGCGTATCGTCGTGCTTGCCGGGCTCCATCCCCCGGTAGACCAGATATCCTGCGAACCCCTGGTGCACGCTTCCGTCCGACCGCGTGGTCACCGGCTCCCAGGCAAGCATGACCGAACCGTCACCACCCGCGGCTTTGGGGTTCTTCGGGGCGGCCAACGAGAGAAGCGGCGCGGCGCGAACCTCATCAGAATACCCGCTCGCCCCCCCTCTGCTGCTGTAGGCCCTGACTCGATAGACATACACCTTGCCGTACTGCAGGCCGGTGTCGTTCCACGATACGATGCCATTCTGCACCTGGGCAGGAGCGGGATTAGACAGACTGATCTCGGCTACTTGCCGGTAGATCGGCCGCTTGCGTTCGCGGCTCTGTTCTGCGCGGTATATCCGGAACCCCTTGATATCTGCAGGGCCCAGGGGCTTTCCCTCGACGTTTTTCACGGGGATCGGCCAGGAAAAATATGCTACGACATCCCGGACGGCTATCGTGATGTTGCTCACCGCCTCGGGGCGCGGGCTGTCGGGCGTGAGAGGATCGGTCTTCCGTCCGCAGGCGCCCGCCGCGGCAACGACGAGAACAAGTGCCCCAGCTGTCACCAGCCTCCCAAGACTCGTTCTCATTTTACAAGCTTCTTGAGCGCTGCAAGCCGCCTCTTGAGGTTCGCCGGCGCGGTACCGCCGTGCGACGTCCGGCGCCCCACCGAGGCGGCAACGGACAAGGCCTGATACACGTCGTTCTTGATAAGAGAAGAGAACTTCTTGTATTCCACGAGCGAGAGGTCCTTTAATCCGCATTTCAGCGACAGCGCACGGAGCACCGCCTTCCCCACTACTTCGTGGGCCTGCCGGAACGGCATCCCCTTCCGAACCAGGTAATCGGCAAGGTCCGTGGCGGTGATGAAGCCGTCCTCCGACGCATGCCGCATGGCGTCCCGGTGCACTTCGATCCCGGACATCATCCCGGTAACGACCGCGAGGGTCTGCGTCACCGTGTCGGCTGTGTCGAATACCGGCTCCTTATCCTCCTGCATGTCCCGGTTATAGGAAAGCGGCAGGCCCTTCATGAGGACAAGGAGCGCCGTGAGGTTCCCGAAGACCCTGCCGGCCTTGCCGCGGGACAGTTCGGCAACATCGGGGTTCTTCTTCTGCGGCATGATGGATGAGCCGGTCGTGAAGGCGTCGGTGATGGTGATGAAGCCGAATTCGGCTGTCGACCACAGGACAAGTTCCTCGGCCAGCCGGGATATATGCACCATGATCTGACTGCAAGCGGACACGAACTCGATGGCGAAATCCCGGTCCGACACGGCGTCCATGCTGTTCTCGGACACCCCGCTGAACCCGAGGAGGTTCGCGACCATCTTCCGGTCGATCGGCAGGACCGTTCCGGCGAGCGCGCCTGAGCCGAGGGGCATGATGTTCACCCGCCGGTAGCAGTCTTTCAAGCGTTCCCGGTCCCTCTCGAACATCTCATAATAGGCGAGCAGATGATGACCGAACAGCACCGGCTGCGCGCGCTGCATGTGCGTGTATCCCGGCATGACCGTGTCCTGGTTGCGTTCGGCCAGTTCGATGATCGTCCTCTGCAGTTCCCGGAGAAGCCGCAGAACCTCGAGGATCTCATCGCGCAGGTACATCCGGAGGTCAAGGGCCACCTGGTCGTTCCTGCTCCGCGCGGTATGCAGCTTGCCGCCGACGGGGCCGATCTTCCGGATCAACCTGCTCTCGATGTTCATGTGGATGTCTTCCAGCTCAAGGCTGAACTCGAGCTTGCCGTCGGCAATCTCCTGCAGGACGCTTTTGAGCCCGGCAATGATGCGGCGGGCCTCTTTCTGCGCAATGATGCCGGTCTTGCCCAGCATGGCTGCATGGGCGACGCTGCCGGCGATGTCGTAGGGGAACAGGCGCCAGTCATACTGGATCGACGCGGTGTACTCCTCCACCAGCGCGTTCGTCGCCTCGGTGAACCGGCCGCCCCAGGGCTTTACGGTCTTCGTGGACTTTTTGGGCGCCTTGGATTTCTTTATTGTATTGGTTTTCTTTGCCATATCGATGAACAAAAATCCAAATCTCAAGCATCAAATTCCAAATAAGCTCCAAATTCCAGTATCCAATAGTTTGGAGTTTCGGTGATTGGGATTTATTTGCTATTTGGAATTTGTTATTTGGAGCTTATCTGTTTTCCCACTCGCAGCCTCAGCGCGTTCAACCGGATGAACCCTTCGGCATCCTTCTGGTCATAGACCGTTTCGGACTCGAAGGTCGCGAGGTCGGGCCGGTAGAGGGAGACCGGCGATCTCCGTCCGACCGTATCGCAATTCCCCTTATACAGCCTGATCCGTGCGGTACCGGTCACGTTCTTCTGCGCGTCGTCGATGGCCGCCTGCAGCATCAGCCGCTCCGGCGCGAACCAGTACCCGTAGTACACAAGTTCCGCGTACTTCGGGATCAGGCTCTCCCGGAGGTGCAGGACCTCGCGGTCCATGGTGATGGATTCCACGGCCCGGTGGGCGGCGTGGAGCAGCGTTCCTCCCGGCGTCTCATAGACCCCGCGGGACTTCATGCCCACATAGCGGTTCTCCACGAGATCGATGCGGCCGACGCCGTGGGCGCCGGCAATGCGGTTCGCCTCGGCAAGCAGCGCTGCCGGAGCAAATTTTCGTCCATTGATGGCAACGGGGTCCCCGGCTGCATATTCCACCTCGACGTATTCGGCCCGGTCCGGCGCCTGCTCGACGGGCACGGCCATGGTGTACATGTCGGCCGTGGACTCCTGCCACGGGTCCTCGAGCACGCCGCCCTCGTAGCTGATATGGAGCAGGTTCCGGTCCGTCGAGAACGGCTTGGACTTCGTCGCCGTCACCGGGATCTTGTGCTTGGCTGCGTAGTCGATGAGCTCTTCACGGCCCTTCATGGTCCACTCACGCCAGGGCGCGACGATCTTCACGTCCGGCTTGAGCGCGAAATAGGTGAGTTCGAACCGGACCTGGTCATTGCCCTTGCCCGTGGCCCCGTGGCAGACCGCGTCGGCGCTCTCCATCCCGGCGATCTCGATCTGTCGCTTGGCGATGAGCGGCCGCGCGATGGAGGTGCCGAGGAGATACCTGCCTTCATAGACGGCATTCGCCCGGAGCAGGGGGAACACGAAATCACGGACAAATTCCTCGCGCAGGTCGTCGATATAGATCTTGCTCGCGCCCGTCCTGATGGCCTTGTCCCGGAGCGGCTCCAGTTCTTCCCCCTGGCCGATGTCCGCCGTGAAGGCGATGACCTCGCAGCCATAGGTCTCCCTGAGCCAGGTGATGATGACCGAGGTGTCCAGGCCGCCTGAATAGGCGACGACGACCTTTTTAATGTTCTGTTTCACTGGTTACTCCGCACTCCGCATTCCGCACTGTTATTTTCCCTTCGGTTCTACGATCTTCACCTTCATCTCGATCCGCTCATTGGGATTATCGTTGGGGTCCCGGGGCTGAGCAACGATCTTGTCCACGACCTCAATGCCGCTCTCCACTTCGCCGAAGACCGTGTACTGCCCGTCGAGGAACGATGAGTCCTTCACGCAGATAAAGAACTGGGAGCCCGCGCTGTCCGGGCTTTGCGAACGGGCCATGGACAGCGTCCCCCGCTTGTGGGGATTTTTGTTGAACTCAGCCTTGATGGTGTAGCCCGGCCCGCCGGTGCCGTACGCGCGACGCTTGGCAGCATCCTTGGAGGTCGGGTCTCCGCCCTGGATCATGAAGCCGGGAATGACCCGGTGGAATACCGTGTTGTCGTAGGTCCCGTTCTTCGCGAGGTCAAGGAAGTTCTTCACATGCCCAGAAGCCACATCGGGGTAGAACTTCAAGGTGATATTTCCGAACTTCGTTTCGATGACCGCTTTCGTCTCCGTCATTTTTTTGCTCTCCTCTTTCGTTATCGTGATGTTCTTGAGCGGCGGCATGCCGTACTGGGCATAGGCAGCAACGCTCAGGCAAATTCCTATGATCGCTCCAAAAAACATTTTTCCTAGCTTCATTACTTGATGTCCTCCCTGCATTTTAGTATGATCGCATGATCGCGCGGTCAAGGGTCAACGATATACATTTTTACCAGAATCACTGAGGGAAGTCAAACAAAACATGGAATTACATGGATTTACAGGGCCGGGATCGTGTGTAGCGCGTCACCCGGGCGGCATTGACGGAGGCGCGTGGTATGCTATACTCAAGACGCAGGAAGCATACTTCTCGGACAGATCGCTATGATGAATCGCACATGAGCTGACGTTCACAAGGGAAGATGAAAAACGGCGTTTGTCTGCGTCCCGATCATCACCCCCACCTTCGATTCCTCCCCCATCGAGGGTGAGGAGTTTTGGAGAAAGGCATTTTCAGATGAAACCGGAGAACGAAAAACGGGAATTCGTGCGGGTGCCGTTCAGTATCAGCACGACGGTCCGGACCAGCGACCGCACGATCTGGTCCAGCAATACACTTGATGTCAGCATGAACGGTCTCCGCGTCGCAACGACGGAGACCGTCCCTCCTGAAGGAGCGTTCTGCGAGGTCGAGATCGTCCTTGCCGAAGCGCCGGAGCCCGTGATCATCGAGGCCCGCGGCTCCATCGTCCGGTCGAAGCCCGGCACACTGGCCGTGCATTTCACGGAGGTCGATGTCGACAGCTATGAGCACCTCCGGCAGCTGATCCTGAACAATTCGGAAGACCCGGAGAGAGCGGAACTGGAGTTTGGCACGCATTGGGGTATCAGAACAGCCCGGCCTCCGGAAAAATCCTGATCAGGCGCCGTCACCTGCCAGCGATTTCCCACTCTGGGGCATGAGAGCAATCCGTCTCCGTGCACAACAGCAACATGCAAGCGCGGTTTACCGCAGGCCGGTTGGCCGTGATAGAGATTCCGCATGGTGCTCGATCGATAGTGAGGAGGGAAGGAGCTAAAAGCGTGACGTGCTGCGTTATTTAGCCTGCAACTTCTTTTCGCCATCGAGGATCCGCCTGACCGCGGAGAGCACGTCATGCGCGTCGAAAGGCTTCTGCAGGAAGATGTCCGGCGTTATATCGTCGCCCTGTTCGCTGTGCCGGCTGTATGCCGAGATGGTCAGGAAACGGGCCTTCGGATGTATCTCGGCAATGCGTTTCATCAGCTCTCTCCCGTCGATCAGCGGCATGACAACATCGGTAATGACAAGCGCTATCTCCCTGTACATCTTGCTGTAGGCGTCGATCGCGCTCATGGGATTGGTCGTCGCAATGACCTTGTAGCCGTTCTTTTCCAGCTCCGCCTTGAGGTAGTTCAGAACGCTCTCATCGTCATCCACCAGCAGGATCGTCTCGCTTCCGTGAACCGACAGGACAGCATGTTTCTTGACCGCCGTCGCCGTGGCGGACACCGGAAGGTAGACGGTGAAGGTCGAGCCTTGGTTGACCTTGCTCTGGACGGTGACGAAGCCCTTGTGCTCGGTGACAACGCCGTAGACCATAGCGAGGCCCAGGCCTGTTCCCTTGCCCCGCTCTTTGGTCGTATAGAAGGGCTCGAAGATCTTTCGCTGGATCTCCTCGGGGATCCCGACGCCGGTATCGGCGACCGAAAGCACCACGTACCTGCCCGCGGGAATGTATGGCGGTACGCCGGCCACTCCGGGATGGGCATCGATGGCGGTCGAGGTAACGGTGATGATGCCGCCGTAGGGCATGGCATCCCGGGCATTGACAATGAAGTTCATCATCACCTGTTCGATCTTATTCATGTCGCCATTGACCATCGGAAGGTGTTCCGCGAGTTGCAGCCGGACAACGATCCGTTTGTCGATCACCCGCTCGAGCAGCTTGATCGTGTCGTTCACAACATCGTTGATATTGAAGGGTACCAGCTCGATCTCGCTCTTCCGGGAGAAGCCCAGGAGCTGGGCGACCATGCGGCCGGCCTTCCGCGCGGCATTCTCGATGACGCTTAGCCTGCCGAGCACCTTTTCGTTCGCCCCCACGTCCCGGCGTATCAGGTCCGTGTATCCCAGGATGGCCGTCAGAACATTGTTGAAGTCGTGAGCGATCCCCCCGGCCAGCATGCCGATGGAATCCATTTTCTGCGATTGGAAGAGATGTTCCTGGATCTTCTTTTTCTCGGTGATATCCCGCTGGAAGGACTGGATGAACACTTCGTCATGAATGGGGATCGCCCGGGAGCTCACCTCGAGGGAAATACGGCTGCCGTTCTTTTTAAAATGGACCGCTTCATATACGAGGGACTCGCCCTGAAGCAGCTTTTGCAGGCGCTCTGCCGCGGCGCTCCGGTTCTCGTCCACTTCCAGCAGGCTGCTGTGTGAACCGACCAGCGCTTCCTTGCTGAAACCGTGCATCTCGCACGCCCGTTCGTTCGCGTTCACGATGATCCCGTTCCGGTCGAGGACCACGATGCCGTCGGTCGCGTTCTCGAACAGCGCCTGGTGCCACTTGTTGGATTTGCTCAGCTCCTTGGTCCTGTCGTCGACCATGGATTGCAGCTGGAGGGAATAGATCTCAAGGTGCTTCTTCTGCTCTTCGAGGGCAAATTGGAGGGATAATTTATTGATAATGAGATTTTGGTTTATATATCGCCATGCAAGACTGCCGAATGCTGCAGCCATGAGAAAAATGTTATTGCTAATAAAAATTCTGCTTTCAGTTATGTTGTCGAAAATGAGTATTGGCAGAATATAGATGAGATAAATAGTACAATTGATCAGAAGCGTTATCTTGATTGAAACTGGCAAAAAACCAAAAACAAAGATCATCAAAATCATGAAACCTGCATAATATAGTGATTGATGGCCACCGAATTGCAAAATCATCAGTTCTATCATTGTAGCGGTGACCACCGTTGCCAAAAGCAGAACAAAAAGGGATAAGCGATATGAAATGTTTTTCTTGAATTTGGCAAAAGTAGCGAGAAAAAGCGTAATGATTGCGGCCGCAGATCTATAGACTGCAAATAATCCTACCTTTTCCGGCACAACAAAATAATCCAGGATGATCAGAGACATGTCTACCACAGCGCCGGCAAAAAGGAGAATTGGCAGGTAGGTGCGGAGCAAGGCAACAAGCTCCCGCTGAATGAATTCTTCTCGTTTTACCATGGTATTAATTTAACATTTTTTGGCAATTATGTGTTTTTTTTCTCAGCACCATCCTGGCGGTATCATAACCTACGTAGGCAACACCAGGAATACCGAGGCCATGAGTTGTCCAATGTCCAGTTAAGTAAAGACCTCGTATAAAAGAAGGTTTCCGAAAGTCTGGGTCCGCCAATTGGAATGGAGTGCTTTCCCATCCATAAGCTGACCCCGCATGATTTAACGTGTACCGCTGCAACGTGCGCGGCGTTGCGGTTTCCTTGTAAACAATATATTTTGACAACCCGGGAATGGTATTCGCTTCAACAGCCTTGATTAATCTATCAGAAAGCACTATTCTGTTTGTTTCCCAATATCTCTTGCTTCCATAAGGGGCATTCATAAAGGCAATGACCGTTGATCGATCAGGTGATACATGTACCAGGTATCTTCCCATATCTCGAAAATCACCCTTCTTTGCCGAAAGATAGGCGGTCGACAGATCGTACTGAGATAGATACCAATAATTTACACCTGAAACAGGCAACGTTGTTGCAGCTTGGTCCACGCCTAAGTATACAATGAATGTCGACAAGGAAGGAACCATGCGGGCCATTCTGTCTTTAAGATCCTGCTCAACGTTGTTTTTTCCTAACAACGTTAAAAAAGTCCGGCGTGCATCAGAGTTAGATATCACATAGAGCGATGGTACAAACCCGCCTTTTTCCAACACGACTCCTGAAACCTCGCTATTTTTTGTCGTGATCTTTTTAACCGCTGTGGACAACCGCAGATCGCCGCCAGCCTCTTTGAATATCGCTGCCAGGGCATCAGATAAGACCTGCATCCCGCCTGCCGGATGGTACCCTCCATCAAGAAGAAATTCTTTGAAGATCCTTGCTCCAATGAAGGCGGACATACGTGACGGTGGCAATGCACCATTACCATAGAGAGGAAAAGAGAGCATTGCCTGTATCCGGTCATTGGTAAAATACTTATCCAGCAAATCCTTGAACGTCCAGCTCCTTATACGGGCAAAGGACATAGAATCGGGCTCTGTTAGAAAATTAAAGAATCTTTTTATATTATCGGCATCCTTCGGAAAGACGGACTGAAAAACATCTATCGTTTTATCTATGTCAGCCCAAAAAGAAACCGTATGGTCCGGCGACGTGATGACATTTGAAGGATCATGCTGCTTGATATTTATTTTATTATCTATCCCAAGGTCTTTAAAAATCTTTCCGAGATTTCCATGCGCATACCCTCCAAATGAATGGGCCGCGGCGTCAAACGTAAAGCGTCCTCTTCGGAAGGATGTACAGTATCCTCCCGGCTTATGGTGTTGTTCGGCCATAAGAACCTTTAACCCGGCCTTCGCAAGATAACACCCGCACACCAATCCGCTCATGCCCGCGCCTATGATAATAGCATCGTACGCATCTTTATCGGGCTTTTCCATTTCAGATCTTTTTGTTCTCTAGTAAATTGCTGATTAGATCAACAGCCTGTTTCACTGTTGCAATTTTCGGTACATCCTCGTCCCGAACCGATATTTTGAACTTTTTCTCGATCGCGACGGTGATCTCTATGGCCTTGATCGAATCGACCTCCAGGTCTTTGAAAAAGTCAGTCTCCGGAGTTATCTCCTCAGGCTCGTAGCCTGAGACTTCCGAAATGATCGCAATGATGTCCTTCTCGATGTTTTCAATCAAGTCCTCTCTCCTTTTTTCCTGCGAAATTTTTTATGACCAGCGAGGCGTTGTTGCCTCCGAAAGCATACGAATTATTGAGAGCTACGTCGACCGTCTGCTTTCGGGCCACGTTCGGCACGCAGTCAATATCGCATTCCGGGTCCGGTGACTCATAGTTGATCGTGGGAGGAATCGTGTCATGCCGGACGATCAGGGCACAGGCAATGGCCTCAAGTGCCGATGCCGCCCCCATGGTGTGTCCCAGCATGGATTTTATAGAGCTTACCGGAATCCCTTTGTACAGCGGACCAAAGACCTCTTTGATCGAAGCGCACTCTATCTTATCGTTCGCAACAGTACCGGTACCGTGTGCGCTGATGTACGATACCTCTTCCTTCCCGATCCCGGCTTCGAGCAGCGCCTTGTTCATACACGCGGCTATACCCTCAACCGTGGCTGTCGTCATATGGTGGGCATCACAGCTGAGGCCATAGCCGCCTATCTCGGCATAGATAGCGGCCTTTCTCCTGACGGCAGACCCCAACGACTCAATAATGAGCATCCCTGCGCCTTCCCCCGGGATCATTCCTTTTCTGTTTTTATCGAAAGGCTGACATTTTTCCGGCGCAACTGCTTTGAATTGATTGAAACCGGTATACTCGATCCGGGAAACCGCGTCAGATGCCCCCGCAAGCACGATATCCGCCCGCTTCATTCTGATGAGGTCATAGGCATACGCGATGGCATAGTTACCCGCGGCGCATGCGGTGGAAAACATGAAATTCGGACCATGGCAGTTGAACTCCCTGGCGACGGCGGATGGCGCTGTGTGCGGCGGCATCTGGTAGAGCAGTCCTTTTCTCAGTTCCTGCTTCTGGATAAGCAGCGAGTCAACTTCTTCGATCGCCTGGGCGGCGCCCAGTGTCGTGCCATGCGAAACGCCGACCGTATGGTCGGCTGCGTCCCCGGCCGTGAGGCCGGCATCTTCCCACGCAAGTTTTGCCGAGGCCACGGCCATTTGGGTCGCGCGGTTCATGAACGGCAGCCGCTCCGCCGGGATGAAATCCTCCGCCCTGAAATTTCGCACTTCGCCGCCGTTGTGCGTGAAATGGTTTGTCGTATCAAAGGACGATACCGGGCTGATCCCCGATCTTCCTGCCAGGAGATTCTTCCAGAACTCCTCCCATCCGATGCCGATGGATGAGACGACCCCCAGTCCCGTTATGACGACGCGATCATTCATGCTTCACACTGAACACCAGTTCCGCCTCCGCGACCTTCGTCCCGCCGACAGCGGCCTCGCCCGACACGTAGGCTCCGGTCGGCAGGGACTTGACGCTTTCCACGGTTATCCTGATCTGATCTCCCGGGGTAACGGGATGGAGAAAGCGGGCCTTGACCGACCCGAAGAGATACTGCGGCATGGTCTTTCCCGCGCCTTCCTGTTTAGCGGAGGCAAAGAGGACAATGGCCGCCTGTGCCATGGCCTCGATGATGGTCGCGCCGGGCATGACGGCCTTTTCCGGGAAGTGACCGAGAAAGAAAATGTCGTTCCCCGAGACGTTCTTGATCGCCACCGCGCGCTTGCCCGGCTCCAACTCGATGATCCGGTCGAGCATAATGAAAGGAAACCGCTGGGGAATGAGCTTCTTTATCTCTTCAAAGTCGAGCTGCATGCGTCACCTGTTGTACCCGCCCACCACGAGGGCTGAATTTTGTCCGTACGGGTCTGCTGCGGTAACAAGCACCGTTTTCACCGCTTGCGCACGCGCTGCATTCGGCACGATGTCGAGGGCGCAGAGGGTGTCGGTCTGCCGGTGGTTCACCGTAGGAGGGATGAATCCCTGCCGGAGGCCCCCAACCGCCGCTGCCACCGCGAGAGCGCCTGAAGCGGAGTATGTTTCCCCTATCATTGATTTGATCGAACTCACGGGCACGTGCCGCGCATCTTCACCAAACACCTCATGGAGGATCCGTGCCTCCATCCGGTCCAGTCCCGGCATTCCATTGGCGCAGGAGCAGACATACCCGACGTCTTTTGGCCGGACACACGCCTCCTCGAGCGCCTGCGCGATGGCCGTTTTCAGCCCCCGTCCCGCCCGTTCAAACGTACTGTCCGCTTCCGGATCAAATGCATTGCCGCAGCCCAGGATCACGGCCAGGATGTCCGCGCCCCGGCTCCGGGCATACTCCTCATTCTCCGCAACAAGCACCGCCGATCCCTCGGACAGGACGAACCCGTCCCGACCGGCATCAAAGGGACGACTGACCGGCTCGGCTCCGCTCATGCCGGAAAGATAGCCGAGATCGTGGAACAAGCGATAGGTCTCTTCGCACAGTTCTTCGACGCCGCCCGCGAGGACCGCATCGGCCCTTCCGAGCCGGATGAAATCCGCCGCATAGGACAGGGCATCGAGGCCTGCGCAAAAACCCGTGGACAGCGTTGTGTTAAAGCCCTTGATGGTGAACCGGATGGAGACCTGGCTTGCCGGTGAGTTGATGACCGTGTTCGGGAAGTGCGACGGATTGACGAACCGCGGACCTTCGGTCAGACCGGACCGGTCGAACTGCGCGATGCTGTGGAGACTTCCGAAGGTCGTGCCGATGGCAACTCCGACGGACCGTGACATCTCGTCTGAAATGGCCAACCCGCTGTCGTCAAGCGCGAGCTTGGCCGCGGAACAGACGAGCCGCGTACTTCGGTCAAGGTCCCGGAGGCCCTTTTTTCCCAGATATGCAAGCGCTTCGAAATCGGCTATCTCGCCGGCGGACTTTACACGGAACGGAGCCGCATCAAAGAGCGTGATCGGACGGACGCCGGTCGCACCCCTTTGCAGCGCCTTCCAGTATGCGTCCCTCCCCTTCCCGATGGACGAGAGGACGCCGATCCCCGTTATGACCGCTCTGCCTTTCATGGCCCCTCTACATCCCCAGACCGCCGTCGACTTGGAGGACCTGTCCGGTAATATAATGTGATGTGTCGCTCAGCAAAAAAAGCACCGACTGCGCAACCTCCTCAGCCGTGCCGAACCGCCCCAGCGGGATCTGCTCGACCGCCTTTTCACGGAATTTTTCCCCCAGCTGCGACGTCATATCCGTTTCGATGAAGCCGGGAGCGACCGCATTCACCCGGATGTTGTACGGTGCCACCTCTTTTGCCAGCGATTTTGTGAAGCCGATGACCCCGGCCTTGGCTGCTGCATAGTTCACCTGGCCCGCCATGGGCCTGATGCCGCTGACCGAAGAAACATTCACGATCTGCCCGCTTTTCTGCTTGAGAAAGGTGATGATGCAGGCGCGGGTCGTATTGAAGACGCCCGTGAGATCGGTGTCGATGACGTCGCCCCAGTCCTCCCTGCTCATACCCATCAGCGACCTGTCGCGCGTGATCCCTGCGTTATTGACAAGGATATCGAGCCTGCCAAACTCGCTTTTGACCTGCTCGATCATCGCCTTCGCGCCGTCAAAATCCCGGACATCGAGCCGTATCGGGAGCGCCCGGCGGCCCACCTCCCGGACCTCGGCCGCCAGGGTCTCAGCGGCTTCCCGGTGCGACGAATAGGTGAAGGCGCAGTAAGCGCCCTGCCTTGCCAAGGCAAGGACGACAGCGCGTCCTATGCCCCGTGAGCCGCCCGTGACGATAGCAACCTTGTCGCGAAGTTGATATTCTTCCAATACGCCCCCCCGGCGACGGCGGATGATCCGCGTCAACAAAGTGCTTGAACGACAAAACCTGAACCCCTGCGTTTACAGAGACATCAGTTCCGTTCGCTAAATGCTATCCGAATGGAGCATCACTTCGTCGCAGAATAGAAAACGATTATGCCGGACCTGTCGCGCGTCATGGTCATGGCCTGCGCGGGGATGCCCGCTTCGCCGAGGATCCGCTCGAAGTCCTTCACGGTCCGCTGCCGAAACCCGTCCCAATCGGCGATCCAGTGGTACTCCTGGGACCGGTACTGGTCCGCATCTTTGAACGCGGCAATGAGCTTCCCGCCCGGGTTCAGCAGCGCGTACAAAGAGCTCAGCATTTTCACCAGAAAATCATCGGGGAGATAGTCGAAATAACCCACACTGTAGATGATGTCCTGATGCCCGAATTCTGCCTTGGCAATGTCGATATCGAACATCCGGAGGGCGTTGTACTTGATCAACTTGACCTGCTCAGGCGCAAGGTCCGCGGGCGCAAGACGGTTCAACGCGAAATCCAGGGCGTCGCCGTCAAGGTCGACGCAGGTGAACTGCGCTTTCGATTGTTTGATCTCCGGGACCAGCATCGAAACCTCTCGACAGGAACCGCAGGCAATATCCAGTACCTTCGGGTTTTGTCGGGTGGAGAGCTCATCGTGGAGAAGCGCAGTCAACCGCTCAAGCCTCCCGCGGAGGGCGTGCGCCAGCTGCCAGTCGAGGATATATTTATCCAGATAGTATCCGATACCGTCGGACATCGGGGTGTTCCTGTATGCGGCCTCCAGGGTAAGATGGTCGCCCTGGTAGCCCTGAGGCCAGGTCCGGATCCGGTTGATGGCGTAACTCTTGGAAAGGATGGTGTGGGTCCGTTTGCGGAAATAGGAACGGGTGGCCTTTATTACTGTTTCATCTTTTACTTCCTGCTCGAACTGCGCACAGATCTTGAGAATGGCATCGTTCAGGGCCACGATCTCCCTGAGAACGGCATCCTCCTCGATCTCACCGCTTGCGATGCGCCGTTCTATGGTTCTCAGCTCCTCAACGTAACGCTCGATGGCCTGCCCGAGGATAAGCGTGTATTTTTCCTGCTCTTCTCCGACAGACCAAAGCGCTTCCTGCTCAACGTCAACCTCGTACTTCATGCTCATTTTCATACGTCCTCCCTTTTCGTTAAGATAACATCGTTTCCGCAGTCTCTCCGCAGAAACTGCCGATATACCGTTTCACCGTCGTACCCGCCCTGTCCGCCCGGGTCGATTTCCCCCGCGAACGTTGAGCATCACCCCCTCTTCCCATCGAGGTCAGGCATATCATCATCAGTGTTTTCGGTAGGCCAGGCGTTTCTCGCACGGGTCCACCGCGAGCACTGTTCCTGTGAGGACGCAACGGCAATAAACGATTAAGGAAGGACTTGCTTTGCGGTACATTACCCTACCGGACAGGAATAAGTCAATACTTCTTCACAAATAAATATGGGCGGGAAATTGGTTATCGGCATGCCTGAATCTTTGTGTAAGTAACGGGGAAAGGGGGTCTGGGCCGTTCGCCGGAAGAATCGGGCGGCGACTTGGATGCGGCATCAAACGTGAGAGATCACGCCGCGGTCCATCCGGAAATGCTGCTGGGTCTGTCGCGCAAGGTCCGAGTTGTGCGTGACCATGATGACGGTGGTGCCGTGCTCTTTGTTCATCCGGAGAAAGAACTGCATCATCTCGTTCTCCGTCTCTTCGTCGAGGTCGCCGGTGGGCTCGTCGGCGAGGATGAGCTCGGGGTCGTTCATGAAGGCCCGGGCGATGGCCACGCGGCGCTGCTGGCCGCCTGAAAGCTGGGCGGGATAGGCATTGATCTTGTCGCTGAGCCCGACCGAATGGAGGAGATCTTCCGCCTTCTGCTCGTGTCCGCCGTCGGGTGTCCGCTGTGATCGGAACGCGACGGGGAGCATGAGGTTCTCTTTTGCCGTCAGGATCGGAAGCAGGCTCGCGGACTGGAACATAAACCCGATCTTCTCGCACCGGTACTCCGAAAGCCGGTCGCTGGTCCAGGTGTAGATGTCCTCGCCGTTGAACAGCACCCGGCCCGATGTCGGAGAGACCATTCCGCCGATGAGCGAGAGGAGCGTCGTCTTGCCTGAGCCCGAATGGCCCACAATGGAGACGAACTTACTCCGCTCGACGATGAGGGAAGCGTTGCGGACCGCTGCGATGGTCTCGTTCGCCACCCGGTAGTCCTTCGATACGACATCGATCACGACCTGGCTCATGCTTACTCCACCTTGATGACCATTAGAGGCTCCATCTTCTTGAGCCGCTGTATCGGCCCCAGTGCGCCGAAGACGCAGATGGCGGTCCCGCCCAGAAAGCTCACCACCGCGATCGCGGACCGCTCCAGGAACGAGAGGTCCGTGGAAAGCTGCTTGACGATGGAAAAGGTCGTCGCGACCAGCGTGGACAGCGCGGTGCCTGCCACGATGCCGAGGATGCTCCCTGCGCACCCGATGACGAGCACCTCGATAAGGAATATCCTGAGGATGTGCTGTTCCTTGGCCCCCAGTGCCCGCATGATGCCCACTTCCTTGGAGCGCTCGTTGGCAATGGCCGTGAAGATCGCCCAGACGAGGAAGAAGGCCATAACCGACGCCAGAACGATGGTCATCATGAAGATCCTGCTCATGTCACCCAGCGTCGAAAGGATGTTCTTGCCGATGTCCTTCCGCGCCATCACATCGACATCGATGATCGAGTTCTCGATCCGCATGGCCACCGCCGAGGGATCGATGCCGGGCTTGACCTTCGCGAAGATCACCGAGATCTCCCCGGGCTTCACCTTTGCCTTGCCGCTTTTCACGATCCTCTCCATGTTCTCCAGCGTGATGAACACGGCGTTGTCCAGTCCGGTGCCGGTCGGGTCCATGGTCCCCACGATGCGGAACACATTACCGAAGAGCATGCTGTCCACTTCCACGAGGCCCAGCCGGATATTAAAAGAGGATTCCGTGCCGGCGACCGCCTCGCCTTTCTCCAGCCTGTGCTTGAGCTTTTCCCTGAGCCACGGCGTGATGATGAAGTCCGTGTCCTGGTTAAAGGCGATCACCATGGCCTCGGGCACAGAGCAGCACATGGTGGACATGGTGACAAGATAGATCTGCTCCGTGACCTTGTCGATCCCCTCGACGACCTTGATCCGGTCGATGAGCCTGGCGTCCATGTAGAACGACTTGATCTTGTTCTCAAGCAGGACCTCTTCGGCCGCGCCGCGCGCATTGGTCGGAACGATGAGCAGGTCGGCGCCGAGACGCTCCGAGGCCTTGTTGATGCTGCCGTTCACGCGCTGCACGAAGGAGAGGGAGAAGACGAGGGCGGACACCAGGAGCGCGATGGCGAACATCAGGATTCCGGTGCGCAGGGGTTTCCGTTTTATGTTCTTGAAGGCAAAGGAAAAGAGGGTCGGCATGAATTGAGCGGTTCTCGTAGATCTTTCTCTATGTAATAAGTGATCTGGTGCCTTTCGCTGAGACATCCGTATTATACAAGATTGATGAAGTTATATGCAAGAGCTATAAACAAAAACCTCTCCCCGCGATCATACCGCGGGGAGAGGTGGTCAGACGTTCATACTGCTTTGAAAATATTACTTCTTGTAGTTCGAATCGATGCCGCAGAGGACGGCGTTCTTGTCGCCGAGGCCCATGCCCTTGTGGCAGCCGAGGCAGACCGACACCTGCTTGTCGCTCAGCTTCTTGGCGCTGAAGTCATAGAACATGACCGTACCGTCGGTGATGTCCACGCCCTTGCCTTCCTTCACAAGCGGCTTTCCTTCCACATCGCAGCCGGCCGTGACCGTGCGCACGGTCAGGAGCGCGACCTTGTCGTCCGGGGTGTTCTGGGCGTCGTGGAGCTGGTTTCCCGGGGGCATCATCTTCTCGTCAACCATCTTCAAGGTCGTGGCGTCGAGCACCCAGAGGCGGTCGCCGGCCGACTGCATGATGAACTTGCCGTCGTTGCTGAAATACTGCCGGAAGGTGATGGTCTTGTCAGGCTCGCCCTTCAGCGTGTTCTTGGCAAGCTGCTTGAGATTGCCCTTCTCCATCTCGGCGAGATCCACGAGGATGAAGTCGATGTCGCCGGTGCCCTTCCCTTCCTTGGCCTGGTTCACTGCCAGAACGAAGGTCTTCATGTCGGGCGAATTGGTGCCGTGCGTGAACTTGTAGGAGCCCTTGACGTAGCCGAGGGAGCTCATCCAGAGGCGGTGCTTCAGCGACAGGTCCTTCTTGTCGAGCACGTCCACATAGCCTTCCGTTCCCATGAACACGGGCATGAAGAAGTTCTTGCTCTGGCCGGAGGCGCAGTAGGTCGGCGCCTTTTCGGCCGGGGCCTTCGGGTCCGGGGTCATGGCCACGTCCACAAGGACCTTGCCGGTCTTGAGGTCGGACTTGCCGACATGCATCTTCTTGTTCGCGTCGGGTACATAGGTGGACCAGAACATGATGTTCCGGTCGTTGGCATCGATGCGGGCGTCATGGGTGGCATACTGCTTGCCGTCGACGCCGGCAGGATTGATGGACAGGCGGTCCAGCTTCGAGATCTTCACCGGCTCGTTGGCATTGCTCGGGTCGACGACGACGTCGGCCTGTGCATAATGCCCGCCCATGCCCGCCACATAGATCGTGGCCGAATAGGTCTTCGCTACGGGCGCCGCGGGAGCCGCGGGCGCTGCTGCCGGCGCAGCCTTCGTGGCCTCTGCCTTCTTCTTTGCGGCGGCTGCAACGGCATCTGTCGACGACATCGTGGTGAAGGCCAGATAACCGAACAGCACAACAACTACAACTGCGATAAAGCCTGCAAGCTTTTTCATTGTGAATCTCCCCTTTCCGTGTATGATAAAGTGCGTATCTGATGTTGATACAACCAACTCCGAACTTCTCAAGCTTGTTAAACAGTCTTTTGCGGGAACGCTTTCACCTCCCTTTTTCCACTGTACCAGCAGTACAATACCATACAAAACAAATGAACCGCGTATTTATTGACGGTCGCGTTATCGTGCTTCCTGCTCCTTCTCGAACCGGACCGTCACCTGTTTTTCACCGGACCGTTCGAACCTGAGCGTCAGGATGAGTTCCGACCCCTCCTGCACGGTCCGAGGCATGTTAAAGATCATGATATGATGGCCGCCGGGCCCCAGGTCTGTCGTTTCCCGGGAAGGGACAACGATCTTGTCCACCCGCACCATCCGGCTTTTTTTCACATCATGGAGTTCGATGACCGCGTTGGGAACCGATACCGTTGCACCCACAAGCACGTCCCGTCCACCCGTGTTCTTAATCTTGAAAAAGACCGACCCCGCGCCGATAAAAATTGGCGAGAGGTTCGCATACTGGCCTTCAATCGTGATCTGCGGAGGTGGAGACGTGCAGCCGGCCCCTGAAACAAAAAAGGTCACCAACACCAACGTGACCCGCATGATGATCGATGAACTGAAAGATGAACTGAATAAGGTGGTGGTCCTTTTCCGCATAGAGAGGCAACGAACATCCCAAGAAGCGCTCTACGATGCCTCCTGAAAATAGTACGTTATAATAGAGCAGGGCGCTGTATCGTGTCAATGTAAAATTATAGCTTTAGAGCTTATAGTGTCTGTTTTTTGGCCTGTTCAGGAAATGGGAGTGTTACAAAATGATACGGTTGCTCTTCCCCTTTTACCCGTTTTTTGCTAAGATAGAATTGTTCAAAAGCATCCATCATGCGGAGAGAGGAGACATATCCATGGTTCAGAAAGCAAGCGCGGCGCTGACAGACATGCTGCAGCAGGCCATTGCCCGCGAGATCCAGGTGAGCGTACAGTACATGTGGCAGCATATCATGGCAAAAGGCCTTGAGTCGGCCGAGATCGCCGATGTGTTCGAAGACGTTGCAATATCGGAGATGAAGCACGCCGAGAAGATCGCCGAACGGTTATTCTATTTCGACGTCATCCCCACCACCAAACCCGACCCCATCAAGGTGGGCGGAAGTCTCAAGGAAATGCTCGAGGCGGACGCAACAGCGGAAGAAGAGGCCATTGACCTCTACAAGGCCATTATCAAGCAGGCCGCCTCAGAGGGGGACAGCACGACCCGCCTTCTCTTCGAGCAGATCCTCGCCGACGAAGAAGGCCACCACGACACCTTCACCACCCTGCTGGGAAAATAGCCGTTTTCGCCGAATAACGACAAAAGCCGAAGCATCCCGCTTCGGCTTTTCTTTTTTCCTCATCCTGTTCTTTCCTTATGCCCGCCCGATACCGTAGATCCGGTCGAGGAGTTTCCGGTCATCAAGCACCTTCGCGTGCAGCCACGGCATGTACTCCAGGGTCACCACGCCGTTCCACTCCAATTCCTGAAGCCTGTCCAGAAGATCGAGGCAGAAGTTATCACGCTCCACCGGCTGGTACTGCTTGGCGATCCCCTTGACGCCGTGATCGCGGGTCACCGCCGAAAGATGCAGGTTCACGATATGGGTGTGATAGGTCTCGATGACCCAGGTGATCTCGGACTTCGGGAGGCGCGAGGTATCCAGCACCATGGGCATGCTTGCGTTCATGATCTGATCGGGCGTGAGGATCCGCGTCTTGTCCCAGAAGGTCTCCATGGCGATGACCACCTGGGTGCGCTCCTGCAGGTGCCGGATGTTCTCTATGATGGAGAGATGATCCAGGTCGCCCGAATCCGGAATGGCCGTCTCCGGGTGGAGGACCATGATCCCTGATCCCACGGCCTCGGCGAACTGTACTGCCTTTCCCGCCCAGTCGATGAAATTGCCGTCGGCCAGGTGCCCGTCAGGAGCATGGACCGAATAAATAGGGACCTCATAGTCCTTGACCTGACGCTCCACCGCTGCAAGGCGGTCCTTGTCCTTCAGGAACTCCGCAAGGTCCTGGGGGAAGGCAAACTCGATGGGCACGCCCCGCAGCTTCCTGAGCCTGTCATCGCTGTTCGAATAATCTATCTCTCGTCGGATGCAAAAATACATGGTTTTGTGTTTTGGGGTCCCGTCTCGGGTCGGCAGGATAAGGCCGAAAGGCCCCTCCCGTGAGGACATATTATAGCATCACGGTAATAATATTTGTTGAATTTTTGCCCTTATTGACGATCCTCATCGGCCGCCAATCCGGGCTTTGGCTATGGAATTATTAGGAAAACTTATGGAAACCTTCCGGGTTTTCGCTTGACAAAAAACCGTGATTCCGGTAGATTTTTCGAGCATATTCTGAAATCGTGAGGAGCGACAGGTTATGAAAGAAGGTCCGCTGCTTTTACCGGAAATACATGGTGTTCCGGAGATCGTCCCCTACACCTGGCTGGTCATGGTCATCCTCATCGGCCTTGCCCTGATCGCCCGTGCCAGCCTCAAGAAGACCGCCCCCACGGGCATCCAGAACGTGTTCGAAGTGATCTTCGGCGGTCTCGACGACTATATTGAAGAGATCATGGGGCCCGAGGGCAAGCACTACTTCTTCCTCATCGGCAGCCTGTTCCTCTTCATCCTGGTCTCGAACCTGCAGGGCCTGGTCCCGGGCCTGGAATCGCCGACCGGCAACATCAACACCACGGCGGCCCTGGCCATAATCGTTTTTTCCGCGACCCATATCATCGGCATCTCGAAGCACGGCTTCTCGTACTTCAAGCATTTCGTCGGCCCCATGCCGCTCCTGGCGCCGCTCATGATCCCCCTGGAGCTGATAAGCCACCTCGCGCGGCCGGTCTCGCTGGCCTTCCGTCTTTTCGGCAACATGCTGGCCAAGCACAAGCTGCTCGTGGCGCTCCTTTCGCTGTCGCCCTTCGTGCCCGTGTTCCTCGTCCTGGGCCTGGGCGTGTTCGTGGCCTTCGTCCAAGCGGGCGTGTTCACGCTTCTGACCATGCTGTACCTCGCCGGCGCGATCGAAGAAGCGCACGGCAGCGAACATCATTAAATAAGCTGTCAGCTTATCAGCTCATTCACCCCGGTGAACGCAGCTCCCGCAGTGCGGGATTCCCCGGGAGGTAGCAACCCGGCACGATTCCGGATAGAAGTTCACATTTAGAAGAAAGGAGACAAACAGATGAAAAAGTTCGCAGTCCTTGTTTTGACCCTCAGCCTGATGTTGGTAGCGGGTGTGGCGTTCGCAGCGGAGGCAGCAGCCCCTGCAGCAGCAGCCGGCGGCCTGACCGCGGCAACTGCCGCGCTCTTCGCCATCGCCATCGCGGCGTTCGGCGGCAGCCTCGGCATGGGCCTCAGCATTAGCAAGGCCGTCGAAGGCATCGCGCGCAATCCCGAAGCCTCCGGCAAGATCATGACCACCATGATCATCGGTCTGGCACTGATCGAATCGCTGGCCATCTACACGCTGGTCATCATCTTCATCAAGGCATAGGCAGTATCAGCAGAGCAGTACCCGAAGCGGGGATGGTGAAAACCATCCCCGCTTTTTTTGTCTCGACGAACACACTCAGGGCAGAAAAGAACTAATTCGGTCATTGCGAGCAAAGCGAAGCAATCTCGTCGTCCAAAGCCTGTGTTATAGCCACCGCATTGATAAATCATTGTTCCCGTGCTATAGTCCCGTTTATCCAATAACAGGTTATTTAACGAGGTGAAACATGGATTTGTTTCTAACATTAATTATTGTATTTGTGTTGGCCCCCATGATTCTCGGCCCATTTGTAATAAAATTCAGTCATTGGGTTTCTGCGAAAGTCACCATCAAGTCGGTTTCTCCTGAAGCTCTCGACCATGATGTAAAAGCCTTTCTTGACAATGCTATGATCGAATTTGAATCCATAGGATTCGACTTTGTCGGGTATATGGAGTTATGTGACTACGTGCCGAACATGTTGTCTTCCTATTTTGCATTATTCATGGACAAACAGAATAAGACATCCTCCATGGCAGCTGTCCTTCGACCTAAGTCTGGACGGACCGTTCGATATTACGAGTTTACCAACAAGTATTCCAATGGCCGCGTGATCAATGTAAACAATTCGCCGATGATGGGAAGCTATATACATCCGGATAGGAGTAGCTATAGATATCCGGACACCGACTCGATCAAACATCTTTACGAGATAAATAACTGGGTAACCAGTCGCGATAAGAGGGCGATAAACCCAATGGGTTATGTTCGAGGCAGAGAGTTGGAAATGCTCTGTGACGCTTTTAATAACGAAACAAGACTTCAGGAAAAATTAGGCTATTTATATCTAACAGAAAACAAAACACGATTCATGCTTACATGGAAGGGTGCTTTTATCATGACAGAGAAGAATGTATTTCCGATAAGGAATATACTCGCATTTTTGGACTTGAGGTCGGCTAAGAATGCAATAGCGGGCCTGCCCTTTTCTCGAAAGGTTTAATCTCCATCAGTTGGCTGATCGAGCCCTTCGCGTTCGCCCCCATGCTTCTCTCCCTTGGTCTCCCGTTTTTTCCCTTTTTCCCCCTCCCCCTTTGCGGTATAATAGCGCCCTGACAACATCACCACCCCTAAGGAGCACAATCCGCCCATGAATACCGTTCGCGTAAGGTTCGCGCCCAGCCCCACCGGCGCTCTGCATATCGGCGGGGTCCGCACCGCCCTCTTCAACTGGCTCTTTGCCCGCCATCACAAGGGAACGTTCATCCTCCGCATCGAGGACACGGACCAGGCGCGGTCCACGGACGATTCCATCAAGGTCATCATCGACGGCATGAAGTGGCTCGGCATGGACTGGGACGAGGGTCCGTCCGTCCTGCCGGATGGATCGGTCAAAGGGTACCGCCAGACCGAGCGCATGGCGATCTACCGCGAGTACGCTGACCGTCTGCAGAAAGAAGGCAAAGCCTATCTCTGCTATTGCTCGCCGGAAGAACTCGACATGCGACGCAAGAAAGCCATGGCGGACGGGAAGGCGCCCAAATATGACCGGAAGTGCTACGGCATTAAAGAGCCCGTCGCCGGAAGGACACCGGTACTCCGGTTCCACTCGACCGATGAAGGCGAGACCGTGGTGCGCGACCTCGTCCGGGGCGCGGTCACCTTCGAGAACAAGCAGCTCGACGACCTCATCATCATGCGCTCCGACGGGTTCCCGACGTACAACTTCGCCGTGGTCGTGGACGACGTGACCATGAAGATCTCCCATGTGATCCGCGGCGACGACCACCTGAACAACACGCCGCGCCAGATCCAGATCTACCGCGCGTTCGGCTTCGAGCCGCCCCAGTTCGCGCACCTGCCCATGATCCTGGGCTCGGACAAGGCAAAGTTGTCCAAACGTCACGGCGCGACAGCGGTCACGGAGTACATCGACCTCGGCTATCTCCCTGAGGCGCTCGTCAATTACCTCTCCCGGCTCGGCTGGTCCCATGGCGACCAGGAGATTTTCTCTCCCAAAGAATTGATCGAGTCCTTCTCCCTGGAAAGCGTCGGCAAGGCGCCCTCGGTCTTCAATGCGGAAAAGCTGGTCTGGCTGAACCACCACTACATTCAGCGGGCCGACCACGGCAGGCTTGCGGGTCTGCTGCTCGACCTTCTGAAGAAGGACGGAATCGTGCAAGCGGGCAGCGAGCCCGACGCAACGTGGCTTAAGAAGCTCGTCAAGATCCTTGCGGAGCGAAGCCACACGCTCGTCGAGATGAAGACCGGGGCCATTCCCTTCATCAAGGACGAGATCGCCATGGACGAGAAGGCGAAAGCAAAACATCTTACGCCGGACGTTGCGCCGCTCCTGACCGAGCTGGCAGGAGCGCTCAAGGCGCTTGAGCCTTTCTCGCATGACGCCATCGAGAAGGTCTTCAACGATCTCGTGACGACAAAGGGCATCAAGCTCGGCAAGCTCGCCCAACCCGTGCGCGTAGCGCTCACCGGCGGGACCGTCAGCCCCGGCATCTTTGACGTCATCGAAGTGATGGGCAGGGACAAGGTCATCAAACGAATAGAGGCTGCGGTCAAATCCTAATTCAGGGTGGAGGTCTCCCATGGACAGGTCTGTGCTGACTATAATGGCATCCGTCTTAGGCATTCTGGTGTGCGCCGCCGGGACAGCCTCATCGCTGGAACTCACGCTGAAGCCGCTTCCCCGGGATGAACAGGCATGCGCGGGACACAAGCAGGACGGGCAGTTCCATCCCCGGCGAGTTGTCGTCCTTCCCTTCAGCAATAGCGACAAGTCCGCCAGATCGAAGAAGACCACTCCCGACGGAAAGAAGACCGTGAACAACTTCAGCTACCCGGTCAAAGAGGACGGCGAACACTTCGCCTCGATCCTGGAGAACGCTCTCATGAGCACGGGACGATATTCGATCGTCGAACGGGCAAAGATCCAGAAGCTCCTTGATGAGATGAAGCTCCAGCATAGCGGCGCGGTCGACAGTGAGACCATGAAAAAATTCGGCCAGCTGAGCGGCGCTGACACCATCATCGACGGCAAGGTCATCAAATACCTGACCGTGCTCCGCTGGCAGACCCAAGGCAAGGCCTGGTTCAACTTCCCGGTCGCTTTTGTGGCCGTCGAGTTCAAGATGATCGACGTTGCCACCGGGACGGTGCTGTTCTCCTGCCAGAAGTCGGGCAACTCCGAAAATTACCTTGATCGGGAGTATCTCATCGATACGAAAAAATCCGCCGCGTCCGGCTACAGCGATATTAAAGCCGCGCTTCACGGTTCGGGTTCGCTCGAACGGCTCGATCATGTGGCTCGCCAGCTGACAAAAGAGGCCGCCGCCGAACTGCGGCTCCCCTAAGCACCAACGGTTCTGCCTGCCATGCTCCTTGACCTGTTCACGCATCTCACAACCTCCTGCTCGCCCTACGTCCGCCGCCTGGGCTATCTCGACGAGGCGATCGCCATGCGGAGCAGATACCGCCGCAACAGGACCGCGTGGCAGCCTCATCTCAACAACACCCGCCGCTTCGTCCTGGCAGTCGCAGAGAAGGTCCTTCACCGGGACAAGGTCGTTGTCCTCGGGTCCGGACTCCTGCTGGATGTGCCTCTTGCCGAGCTCACAGGAATGTTTCGGGAGGTCGTCCTGATGGATACCGTCTGCCTTCCCGAGGTCCGCAAGCAGATCAGGGGATATGGCAAGGTATCGTTCATTGAGCGTGATGTTACGAATATCGCCGAACGTCTTTATACGAACAGACAGCAAGGCATCCCTGAGCTTCCCCGGGCCGTGCCTGTGGAGATCGACAATGATGCCGATCTGGTCGTTTCCCTGAACATCCTCTCCCAGCTCTGGGTCATGCCGCGGACCTATGTGTCATCGCAGCGTCCGGCCCTCCCTCATGACCAGGTCGAAGACTGGTGCAGGCAGATCGAGGAATTTTATTACTCTTCCTTGCGCTCCCTGTCCTGCGACGTCTGCCTGATCGCTGATCATGAGGTTGTTAAGCTCGACACCGACGGCGCGATAATCAGCAGGGCTTCTACGGTCTATGATCTTGTTCTGCCTGCGCCGGACGCGTCATGGACATGGAACATCGCTCCGGCTACGAATAATGCCCGGTCCGCGTCGAAAGAACTGGTCGTCGGCGCGTGGCATATGCAGCCGCGAACAAGCAGATAGCAACGTCGGAATAGAATTCCGCTCAAAATTAAAGGAATATTGTTCCTTTTGCAATAAAGATAAGCTACGACGAACGGCTGTCTCTCGCAAAGCCGCAAAGGACGCAAAGGATATCTTTAAATCCTGGTTTTAAAACTAAAAGATATGGCCTTTCTTTGCGGCTTAGCGGCTTTGCGAGAGATGCCCTTTAGCTTTGTTTTATATTCATAATTATGATCTGGTGTTCCCAAGGTAAGTCCTCCGGCTCCTCCCGCGCTCGACAACCTGTTTGTCATTGTCAAACACCTCTATTTACGCTACAATCCTTTCGTGCGCGTTGATCTTTTCCTGAAGACGAGCAGGCTCGTAAAGCGCAGGACCGTGGCGCAGGAGATGTGCGGTGCCGGCAGGGTGCTGGTGAACGGCCAGGAGGCAAAGCCCGCGAAAGAGGTCGGACCGGGCGACGCCCTGCGTATTTCCTACTCGACGCGCATTATCGAGATCGAGGTGCTGAAGGTTCCGGCCTCATCGAATAACGTCAAATGTCTCCCTGAGGAACTGTTTCGGGTAACGTCGGACCACCGGATCCCGCGGGAAGATGAGTGATCTGTTGGACCCTTCCGTGTCGCCTAGAGGCGCCTACTTCTGGTCATCTGTGTGTCCCGACAAGTTCGGGACCCGTGGTTACATAGTTTTACTGTTCTTTTTTCGTACCTATGAACAAGAAACCCTTCATCGCCATAACCATGGGAGACCCGGCCGGCATCGGTCCGGAGATCATCGCCAAGGTCTTCGCCGCGGGCGCGATCCGTTCCTTCTGCAGGCCCGTGGTCGTCGGCAACACGCGGGTCATGCGGAAGATCGTCAAGGAACTGGGGCTCGAACTCACGGTCAAAAGCATCCCCTCCCTCCGGTCGGCGGACCCCCGCCGCGGACACATGGACGTGCTGAACACCGAGAACATCGACATCGCGATGCATGCCTGGGGACGGCCGAACGCCGCGTCCGGCAGGGCCGTGGTGGACTACATCAAGCAGGCGACGGCGCTCGCGCTGAAGCAGGAGGTCGCGGCCATCGTCACCGCGCCGATCAACAAGGAAATGATGAACGCGGCGGGATACCGATACGCCGGCCATACCGAGCTGCTGGCGGCGCTCACCGGTACCAGGGACTTCGGCATGATGTTCGTTGGCGGCGGGATGCACCTGATCCTGGCGACCATCCATCACGCCCTGAAGGACGTCCCCCGCCTGATCAAAAAGCGGCGCGTCCTCCGGACCATCCGTCTCGCTCACGCAGCCATGCGGTCGCTCGGCATCGACCGGCCCCGCATCGGCGTGGCGGCGCTGAACCCCCACGCGGGCGAAGGCGGCCTCTTCGGCGGCGAGGACAGGAACGAGATCCTTCCCGCGGTCATCATGGCGCGGGGGGAGGGGATCGACGCCAGCGATCCGCTGCCCGCGGACACGATCTTCCACAAGGCCCGGAACGGCAGGTTCGATATCGTCGTCGCCATGTACCATGACCAGGGCCTGGCGCCGCTGAAGATGCTCGCCTTCGGCCAGACGGTGAACGTCACGGTCGGTCTTCCCATCATCCGCACCTCGGTCGATCATGGCACCGCCTATGACATCGCTGGAAAGGGCTGCGCCGACCCGGCAAGCCTGCTCGCGGCGCTGAAACTTGCAGCACAGATGGCGACCCATAAGGGTCGAACGGAGGAGGTGGCATCGTGAACGAGCAGCCGGCATCGCTTTTTACCCGCCCCCATTTGTTCGCCGCGTTCTTTTTCGTCATCTTTATCTTTCTCCTCTACCAGATGGCCACGATCATTGCGCCCTTTTCCTCCGCTCTCCTCTGGGCGGCGATCCTCGCGATGGCCCTTGCGCCGCTCTACCGGCGCGTGGTACAGGCGGTCAAAGGGAGAAAAGGCCTGGCCGCCGGCATCATGACGTTAGGAACGCTCCTCATTGTCATCGGACCGGCGGTCTCACTTCTTGTCGTGCTTGCAGGCCAGGCCGTGGACATCTACCAGTGGGCTTCGGAGCTCATCCGGTCCGGGAAGCTGGCGGAAGCCTGGGACCGGCTGGCGATCCCGTTCCTCAACCGCCTCGCCGGTCTGCCGCTCCTGCAGGGGATCGATATAAAAGGGATGCTGATCAAAGGCGTCAGTGAACTGTCATCGGGGATGGCCTCCCAGCTTGGGGCCGTGCTCAGGGACACCTTCCTCCTGGTGGTCAACCTGCTGATCATGATCCTGTCGCTGTTCTTCTTCTTCCGGGACGGCGAGTCGTACTACACGACAGTGACCAACCTTCTGCCGTTTACGCCGGAGCAGCAAAAGGCCATCGCCCGAAAATTTCAGGACACGTTCAGCGCGGTCATCAACGGAGTGTTCCTGATCGCCCTCCTCCAGGGGATCATGACCGGGGTGGGCTTCGCCCTGTTCAGGGTCCCCTTTCCGGTGTTCTGGGGCTTTCTCGCCGCCATCCTCGCGCTGCTGCCCATCGGCGGCGCGGCCCTTGTGTGGATCCCCGGATCGATCTACCTGTATGCGACCGGCTCCGGCCTCAGCGGCATAGTGCTCGCGGTCTGGGGAACGGTCTTCGTGAGCCTCCCTGATAATTTTCTGAAGCCTCTGATCATCGGGAAAAAGGCGAAGATCCCGACCTTCCTGCTCTTCATCGGGATCCTGGGCGGCCTCAAGGTCTACGGGTTCCTGGGCATCCTTGCCGGCCCCCTGGTGGTCACGCTGCTCACCGCGTTCGTCCAGATCTACCGTGAGGAGTTCATGGAAAAGCGCTAAGGCCGTCGAAACCACGGAGGAACCTGAAAAAATGCATTATAGTCAACGTCATTTTGCCACCGAGAACGCAGAGTTCACAGAGTACTGCCACTAGATAGGATCATTGGTTTTTCTCGGTGCACTCGGTGACCTCGGTGGCCAGTGCCTGACTTGCTTTTCGTAGTATCCGTGTCGACTAAAGACGCCTACGTCTGGTCATCTGTGGTCGCATGAATTTAAGCGTGTCTCGGGGGGGTAATCGTTTTATGGAAGATCTCGCGAAATCCGATACGTGGCGGGTGTTCCGCATCATGGCGGAACTGGTCGAAGGGTTCGAAGCACTGAGCGGCGTCGGGCCGGCCGTCACCATCTTCGGCAGCGCGCGGCTCAAGCCCGGTTCTCCCTACTATGACAAATGCCTGACGGTCGCGGAAAGCCTGGCGAAGGGAGGCTTCACCGTCATTTCCGGCGGGGGGCCCGGCATCATGGAGGCGGCGAACAAGGGCGCCCAGAACGGCAACGGGACCTCGGTGGGATTGAACATCGCCCTTCCCATGGAACAGTCGGCAAATTCTTTTCAGGATATACGGGTGGAGTTCCGCTACTTCTTCGTACGGAAGTTGATGTTCGTGAAATACGCGGTAGGCTACGTCATCTTCCCCGGCGGGTTCGGCACCATGGACGAGCTGTTCGAGGCCCTCACGCTGATCCAGACCAAGAAGATCAGGCGCTTTCCGGTGATCCTCGTCGGCAGGCAGTACTGGGCGGGAATGATCGATTGGATGCGGGCGACCGTGCTTGCGCAGGGCAACATCGACGCCGAGGACCTGGACCTCTTTCACGTGGTCGAGGAACCCGACGAAGTGTGCGATATCATCGCAAAACATTACAAGGACCGCACGGCCTCCTTCCCGAGCGACAAGCGGGCGGGCCATCGAAGGGGCGTGTAACTGCAGGAACGGTCCGCTACGGCTCTCGAAACCGCTCCCTTTCCCTCCGTTTTTCCGAGCGGCTCTTCCGATGGTGCTTCGCACGGAGCATGCGGAACCAATTCTCGATGTTCTCGCGATAGATCATGACCAGCAGGATCATTCCGATGCCGATCCCCACGACAGTGAAGAACGCCCCGTAGCGCGCATCGCGGAACAGCGTACCGCCGACGGTCAGGAGCGTTGTCCCGAGGACCCGTCCGCTGGTTGACACCAGGAGGAAATCCCGCTGGCCCATATGGCCCAGGCCGAGCAGGTAGCACAGGATGTCCTTGGGGAACCCCGGGATGAGGAACATGACAAACGCGAGAAAGAGCCCCTTGTGCTTCATCACATAGTCATAGCGCTTGATGACCTCGGCGTTCACCACGACCTCGACGATGTGCCTTCCGAGCAGCCGGGCGATCATGAACGCGGCCCATGAGCCGATGGTGAGCCCGATGGTCGAATAGACGATCCCCCAGAAGGTCCCGAAGAAATACCCGCCCACGAAACCCGTCACCTCGCCCGGCACCGGCGCGGCAACGACCTGGAGCGCCTGCAGGCCAATGAAAATGAACGACGCGTAGGCGCGGTGCTCCCGGATGAACTTCAGCATCCGCTGCCGGTCCAGGAAAAGATCTATCAGGCCGAAGTAGTACATCAGGTACGTCCCCACCGTGAGGAACGTTGCAATGAGCAGGAGCTGCAGGATGGATTTGCGGTCAAGTTTGAACATGCGAATGCGGGTTTACGTCACTTCTTAAAAAGGTCATCCAGGGCCTTCCGGCTGGAGGTTTCCCCGTCCTTCACTGGCACGTCTGTAGCTGCTGTTTCCTTGAACAGGAAGTGATCGCAATAGTTGGCCTTGTCCTTCTCCCGGACCAGTTCGGCGATCGGTTCGCGGCACTGCTTCGGCGCTGACCGGTCATGGAATTTGCAGTTCAGGCAGCAGGCCAGGTCGGCATGGCAGTGAGGGCATTCATCCTTTCGCCCGACCTTGCCGCCCAGGGACAATTCCTTCCTGCATGCGTGGCAGACCTTCATATCAGCCTCTACTATATAACATCGCGCGACCTTAGACAAGAGCAAAGGCCCGCGCCTGAGGTTCGGCACGGGCCTTCTAAATGAATGCTGGACTGCGACCTTCACCTACTAGTCCGCAATTTCGTTCAAGCGAAACAATCATCAAATACAGTTTGTAAATTGCACCTGAACGACGAGTTGAGTCCAGCGCTATAGAGCGCGGGACGCGAACGACTTGTTATCGACCTTTATCGTTTTAAATCAATAACAACACATCTTGATCATCAAGGTCGAGAGCAATATCGAGTTTTTCTTTTGCATCATCTATAAGAGTAAAAACCATCATTCGATCTACACTTTTTCGTATCATGTAACGCCAAACTTTTTGCCCAGTATATTTCGTGCAGGTAACGACCTTGTAGAACCGCATGGGTGTCAAACTAAGCGTAGGAGGGCTCGGCTTAGTAAAAACAATTCCAACGATAGATTTCGGTTTTATATTTCGTTTCGTTATATCTTTCTTACCTTTATCTTTCTTAGGCTTCATTTCATCGTGCTGCGCTGAAAACCAATCATCCTTTTCGCAATATATGATGAGGGGGAATGTTTTTCCAGTCATTGGTAGTTTGTTATTCCAAAGATGAACATGCTCGCCATTCATTTTGCATTTAGATAGTGCAAGAAAGAGCTTCGAGAGGAATCTTAAGCCACTTTTGTTGACCGTTAAGGTTGGCCCATTGCTTTCTGAATACGTCAGAGTAGCCAATTCAGATCCGTTTGACTTGACCATCCCATAGATTGAATTCTTAATTATGTATTGCTGACCGAGGCAGTCTGCTGCTTCCCTGAGAAATGGATTGATGTCATAAGTGCTCGAATAGTGATCGTCCGCATATTTTATACAGTCTTGATAAGCCCTTTTCTTTTCCACATCTGTATCAAGGTTGTACTTTTTAATGATTTGGTCGATCTTGGATTTATAGGCCATTGGGGCTCCTTCTAAGTGTCAGAGAGTTCTTTTGCAGATAACGCCGCCGGTCACTCGCCGCGAGGCGAGTCGATGTGGACCGGCTGGTTGGTTCCTATTAATGCCAAATTTGCCACGCAATCCATTGCAGCGGGAACGTAACGACATCATAGACCACGGCAAATGGATATAGAACATGTGTAGCATAGTATGATGATTTGCTACGGCATTGCCACTCCAGTTCATTCTTTATGTACAAGAGATCGATATCACGATCTGCGGCACCAAATCGATAGTGAACCGTCATACCAGGTTCCGTGTTGGAATAATATATGAGTACCTTATCCGGATATCCATTCCACATAAACGGCTCTTCATATTTTTTGTCTGGCCAAGCAGGTACATGTGTATCTCTATCATCAATTAATATCACATCTACATTTTGAAGCTTCGGACCCTCAAATCCAAGGTCTTCTTTGATAAGGGGAAAAATGCCTGCGACGGCGGGGAGATATAAAATAACATCATGATTTCGACCGCAATTATTTCGCATATCACTTAGCTTTACGGCATAGTATTTCTCATCTTCAAGAGTCCTGACTCCATAATATTGTCCTGTAACTTTGATTTTCTGCCCTCGAACATATTCCGGATCTGCGGTGCCTTTCACCGACAATTCACGCCTTAATCCTTCATCTTCTCGAGTCATGGCGTTTACGCCTTGCGTTGCGCATGCCGAACTCAGCAGTGTGAATCCGAAGAGAGCGATATTTATGTAGTGTGAGTATTTCATTATGAACCAATGTTTATCAGTACGGAAAACGGTAGCATAGATTGAAGGCTTGGTCAATGAATTTGACATAGGAATATGATGTAGACAGCTGATATCATTAGAATCTGATGAAATGACTAATATTCATTTTGCGGAATATCCAGGAAAAGAAATTAATGCTCCAAAGTGGAATAGTCAATTGAAAAGGTCACCGGATGAAGCATGTCCTTGGTGTGGCACTGACCCGCATTCATTCTCTTTATTCAATTGAGTCTATTGGCAAAGGTTGAAAGATTCAAGGCGGAGATTGCACTGCCAATCACGTTTTTACATTTGCAGACTTCAGGAAGAAAACTTCACACAAGCTACTGCCCTTTCCCACATTCCCGGCAATACTTCCCGTACACCTGCGTCGGCCTGCCGCAGCTGTTGCATGACCTGAGCTGCGCAAATCCGCAGAACAGGCAGGCTGCCGCGCCGGCAGGAAGTTGCTTGCCGCATTCCTGGCACTGTCCCTTCGTGATCCTCCGCTCGATCAGCTTCTCCCGGGAGAACAGTTTCTTCTGGAAAATGTAGATAAGAAAGAGCGCGGCTGCCACGGCAACGGCAATAACGAGGTAGTGCCAGACAGCTACCAGTTTGAGGGATTCCAGCAGGTCCATAAGCTTCTTCAGCAGTTTCTTCGGGATGATGTCATAGACAGTCTCGATGATCTTGAAGAAGATGGGAATGAACGAGACGACGAGGAGGTGAGAGGAGACGAGCGTCTGGATGCCTCGGTTCAGCTTGATGCTCGCGTTGTTCCAGACGTAGAAGACCGCGAAGAGCGGGAGCAGGAAGATCATCTGCATACCCAGTCGCTTGACCGGGTGCCAGAAGTACATCGTGCGAAGGTCGGCTTTCAGCGTATCCCGGTCCTTGTCCGAAAGGCCCTGGAGCCGCTCCCAGAGCAGTTTGATCTTCCCGTTTCCATTGATTCTCTGGTCCAGGGCGACGACCTGCCCCTGCAGGGTGTTGAGCGTCTCTGTTTTCTTCCGTATATCCTTCTGCAGTGCCTGGACGTGCGCCTGACCCTGCTTTTGCTTGGCGATGGTCTCGAGCAGCGATGTGTCGTAGGCGCCCTTGAGGTTGCCGATCTCCCGTTGCAGGTCCCGGGCTTCCTGGACAAATTTTACCCGATCCTCGAAGGACGCGGTCAGCGCCTTGTCATTCTTTATCTGGTCCACAAGGTCCAGACAGGGCGCGCAAACCGGATGCCGGTCCTTCTTTTTCTCCTCGACCGGATAATACCGCGTACTGTGCGAGACAACGATCTGCGAGAGCTTGTCTATCCGGTTCGTGGCGTTCCAGCGGCTGTTGATCACGATCTCCCGGCAAGTATGGGGAATGCGGTCATCGGGAGAGGTCAGCTGCCGGGTATGGTCGTCGAGGCCGTTGAAGATCGCGGTGAGGATGAAGATGTCGAGGAACAGGATGATGACCAGCGCGGCCTTGCTGAGCGGCTGGCTGTCGAGACTGGTCAGGTTGCTCCTGACCCTGGAGAATGCGTTTTTGAACTTCGCGGTCATGTTCATGCCGCCTCCTGAGCCGCTGACGTTGGGACAAGCTTCACCCCGGACAACTCTATCACAAACATTTAGTTTTTGAAAACATTTCGTAATCGACCCAGCCTGGATTTCTTCACCGCAGCGCTCATCTCCCCGGTCGCGGTGCCGACATAAACGAGCAGCCCTTCCTTCCGCTTTAACGGCAACTCGTCCTGTTCAGGCCTCATAACTATATGGTCCTGGTACTCATGTATCTTCAATACCACTCCCGGCTTTATACCAAGTCGTTCCCTAATCTTCTTTGGCACAGCAATCCTTCCACATCGATCAATCGTCGCCCTCATCACTCGCCTCCCGATAAACGCAACTATATCATGGAAACCATTGCTTCACAATATCGACTGAAAACAAAGGCCCGTACCGGATCACCGGCACAGGCCTTTTTGAATATTGGATCTGCATGTTGAATCTATTTTTAGAACACGCCCTTGACCTTGCCCGTCTCCACGTCCACGTCCACGCGGCGATAGGCCGGGTCGGACGCTGTTCCGGGCATGAGCGTGATGGAGCCTGCCACCGGCACGACGAAGCCCGCGCCCTTGAAGGTCAGGATGTCGCGGATGCGGAGCCTCCAGCCCTTGGGCACGCCCTTGAGGTTCGGGTTGTCCGTGAGCGAGAGATGGGTCTTCACCATGCATACGCCCATCTTGGCGAGGTCCGGATCGGCCTCCAGCTTCTTGGCCTTGGCCTCCGCCTCGGGCGTATAGTCCACACCGTCCGCGCCGTAGACCTCGGTCGCGATCAGCTCGATGCGCTTCTTGAGCGGCGCCGAGAGCTCGTAGAGGAACTTGAAGTCGTTCTTCTCGTTGCAGGCGTCGATGACCGCGTCGGCGAACTCGAGCGCTCCGTCGCCGCCTTTTTCCCAATGACGGGACAGCGCAACGCGTGCTCCGGCCGCCTCGGCCAGCCTGCGCACTGCCTTGATCTCGTTGTCCGTGTCGGTGTAGAAAGCGTTGATGCAGACCACCGGGTTCATGCCGGACTTCTTCGCTACCTTGATGTGGTGGATAAGATTGTCGCAGCCCTTCTCCACCCAGCCCACGTTCTCGCCCTTATACTCCGCAGGCATCGGCTTGCCGGGAACCGGGATCGGCGCGCCGCCGTGGCACTTGAGCGCCCGGATGGTGGCGACGATCACCGCGGCGTGGGGCTTCAGGCCCGACATGCGGCACTTCAGGTTCCAGAACTTCTCGAAACCGATGTCCGCGGCGAACCCGGACTCGGTCACCACGTAGTCGCCGAGCTTGAGCGCCACGCGGTCCGCGATGATGGACGACTGGCCGATGGCGATGTTCGCGAAGGGTCCGGCATGGACGAACACCGGCTGGCCTTCGATGGTCTGGAGCAGGTTCGGGTTCAGGGCCTCGACCATCCAGGCGGTCATGGCGCCGGCAACGCCGAGGTCCTCGGTGGTGACCGGCGCACCGTCCTTGCTCGTGGCGACGACGATCCGGCCCATGCGCTCGCGCATGTCCTTCAGGTCCTTCGCGACGGCCAGGATTGCCATCACTTCCGACGACACGGCGATAGCGAAGCCGGACTTCATCATGAAGCCGTTCGACTTGCCGCCCATGCCGATGATGATCTCGCGCATGGACTGGGCGCAGAAGTCCATGATCCACTTCATCTCGACGTTGTGGGGATCGATGTTCAGCCGCTTCAGCTTCCGCTTGGCCATCTGTTCGTCGTTGTAGTTGAACTCATGCTGCATGCGCGACGTGAGCGCCACCATGGCCAGATTGTGGGCGTTCATGATGGCGTTGATATCGCCGGTGAGGCCGAGGGAGAACGGGGTGAGCGGGATGACCTGCGAAAGGCCGCCGCCGGCCGCCGAGCCCTTGATGTTCATGGTCGGACCGCCCGAAGGCTGGCGGATCGCGGCGATCACGTTCTTGCCGCGCTTGCCCAGCCCCTGCGTAAGCCCGATGGTCGAGGTCGATTTGCCCTCGCCCAGCGGCGTGGGCGTGATGGCCGTCACGTCGATGTACTTGCCGTCGGGCCTGCTTTCCAGCCGCTTCAGCACTTTCTTGAAGTCCACCTTGGCGATGTAGTGGCCATAAGGCAGCAGCTCTTCCTTCGTGAGGCCCATCTTCTCCGCGATCTCCGCTATGGGCCGCATCCGTGTTTCCGAATCTTCCGCGATCTCCCAGTCCTGGTGCTTCGTTGGATCAAGTGCCATACTCTGCCTCCTTGGATAGAAAATAGATTCAAATATTGAATCTTGAAATGTCTGAAGAAAAAGACTATAACCCTTGACACAGATCATGGCCGATCAGAACCCTGATAGAGGCGGATAGATCTGAGGCCGGACCATGATTTGTCACCTAACCCGGAGAAGCCAGAACCAAAGGCAGATGCAAAAGGCATCTCTCGCAAAGACGCCAAGCTCGCAAAGAAAGACTAGTCTTTTGATTTTAAAACCAGGAATTACGGATTTTCTTTGCGTCCTTTGCGGCTTTGCGAGACAAATGCTTGCGTACTGTTCATCAGCCGCTAATAGCTGATGAGAGCCTTCATCAGCTTTTCATTCATCGTGTGGACGTTCCTGCTCGCCATCCGCGCGATGGTCCTCATGATCTTGTACATCATCATGGGCTCGCTTTGCTCGAACTGCCTGAAGTCCTCCGTCGTAATGCGGTACAACTCCGTCGCGTCGAGGGCCGTCGCGTTCGTGCTGTGATGCTTGCGGTCCTCGATCACGGACATCTCGCCGAAGAACTGGTGTTCTGTGAAAACGGCAAGCGTCTGCTTCCAGCCGTCCGCCGTTGTCTTCGAGATCTCCACCTTCCCCTTATTGACCAGGCAGATCCCCCGGGTCGGCTCGCCCTCGCGGAAGATCACCGCTCCTTTTGGATACGGCTCGACGCTGATCTTCTTCGCAACAACCGATAGCTCAGAATCGTCCAGTTCGCTAAGGAGCTTCTGCGTCTTAATGTCCGATACTGTTACCATCCCGTTCTCCTTCAATCAGGTTTTTTCTATCCTCACGGCGGTTACCTTGAGCGAAGGAATACGACATATAGGGTCAAGTCCTTTGCTGCTGGTCAGCACGTTGGCCGCCGCTTCGCGGAAATGGAAGGGAATGAACACGACGCCCCGTCCCGGCCGGGCGGACACCTGCGCCTTAACCGTGAGCGAACCCTGGCGCGATGCGACCGTTACAACAGTCCCGTTCGTGACGGCCAGGTCCCGGGCATCCTCGGGATTGATCTCTATATAAGGCTCACCGGCCACCTGCTCGATGGGAGCCACGCGTCTTGTCATGCTCCCCCCATGATACTGGAAGAGCATCCGGCCCGTGGTGAGCGTGAACGGATACTCCGCATCGGGCTGTTCGATCGAAGGGGTGTATTGTACCATGGAAAATGCGGCTTTGCCACGGGGGAAGCCGTTCTTGAACAGGAAGGGCGTACCCGGGTGATCCGCCGTCGGGCAGGGCCATTGCAGGCCTCCTTCCTCGTCGAGCCGTGAATAGGAAATGCCCGCCATGGCCGGCCACGCCTTGCCGATCTCCTGGAAGACCTCCTCCGTGTGGTGATACGGCATGGAATACCCCATCCGTCCGCTCAGCTCCATGATGATGTGTGAATCCTTCATGGCAAGCCCGGGGGCATCCACCACCCTCCGCACGCGCTGGACGCGCCGCTCGGTGTTCGTGAACGTGCCGACCTTCTCTGCAAAGGACGTGGCCGGCAGCACTACATGAGCAAGCGCCGCCGTCTCGGTCATAAAGATGTCCTGTACGACCAGGAAGTCCAGCGAGGACAGCGCCTTTTTCGTATGGGACATATCAGGGTCGCTCAGGACCGGGTTCTCTCCCATGATGTAGAGGGCCTTGAGCTTTCCCTCAAGAGCGGCATCGAGCATCCCGTTCGCCATCAAGCCCTCGTGTTCCGGCAGCTTCACGCCCCACAGCTCCTCGAACTTCCTGCGCACTGCCGGTACGGTGACGCGCTGGTAGCCGGGAAACAGGTTCGGGAGGCAGCCCATGTCCGTGGCTCCCTGCACATTGTTCTGACCGCGAAGCGGATTGACCCCCGAAGATTCCTTCCCCAGATTTCCGGTCATGAGGGCCAGGTTGGCGATGGAGAGGACATTGTCCGTGCCGTGGGAATGCTGGGTGATGCCCATGGTGTAATAGATGCCCGCCCGCTCGGCCCGGGCATAGATCCTCGCCGCCTCGACGATCTTCTCTTTCGGGACCCCGGTGATCTTCTCAGCGGACTCGGGAGTACACTCCCCGATGTTCTTCCGGAAGTTCTCGTCGAAGCCCTCGGTCCGTTCCGCGATGAACGCGCTGTCCGTGAGACCGTCATTCAGTATCACGTGCATCATGCCGTTCAGGAGCGCCACGTCCGTACCCGGCCGCTGCTGCAGCCAGAGATGGGCGAACCGGACAAGCGGCACCCGCCTCGGGTCCGCGATGATCAGCTTTGCCCCCTTCCGCACGGCCTTGATCATGCGAAGGGCGACGATGGGATGGTTCTCCTTGGTATTGGAGCCGATGACGAAGAGCGCGTCATTGTTCTCGATCTCGGCGAGGGAATTCGTCATCGCGCCCGAACCGAACACTGTGGCCAGACCGGCCACCGTTGCGCTGTGTCAATAGCGCGCGCAGTGATCGACATTGTTGGTGCCGACCGCCGCGCGCAGGAACTTCTGGAAGAGGTAATTCTCCTCGTTGGTGCACCGGGCCGAGGAAAGCCCTCCGATGGCATCAGGTCCCCGGGTGTCCCTGATCTGTTTCAAGCGGTCAGCCGTGTACGTAAATGCCTCTTCCCAGGACGCCTCGACGAGAACGCCGTTCTTTCTGACCAGCGGGGTCTTGAGGCGGTCGGGACTGTTGATGAACGAAAGGCCGAACTTCCCCTTCACACACAGCCAGCCTTCGTTTATCGAATCCTTCGGTGACGACGTCCTGATCACCTCGTTCTTGTGCGCGTGCAGGGTCAGGTTGCAGCCGCAGCCGCAGTAGGGACAGATCGTCGCTACTTTCCGAATGTCCTGCTGCCTTCCCTTGCCCAGGGACGGCTTGCTGACCAGAGCGCCCGTCGGACAGACCGTGATGCACTGCCCGCAGAACTCGCACGAAAGGTCCCGCTCGAACGGCGGACAGATCTTTGTCTGGAATCCCTTGTAGGCGTAGTCGATGGCGCCCACGCCCTGCACCTCGTCGCAGACCTTCACGCAGCGGCCGCACAGGATGCACTTCTCCATGTCCCGCTCGATGAACGGGTTCCCGTCCCGCTTGGGGTAGATGCGGCGCTCGCCCCGGAACACCGGCGTCCGGATCTGGTACTTGTAGGCGAGCTCCTGGAGCTCGCACGAGCCGGCCCGTTCGCAGACCATACAGTCGTAGGGGTGGTCGGAAAGGATCAGGTCGATGATGTCCCGGCGGAGGTTCTCGATATAGGGAGAGGCGGTAATGACCTCCATGCCCTCTTCCGCGGCCGTCGTGCACGACGTTACCGGTATGCCGTTCACTTCCACGATGCAGACACGGCACGCGCCGGTCGCGGTAAGTTTGGGATGATGGCACAGCACGGGGATGCTGATGTCGAGCTTCCGGGCGGCGGCGAGGATCGTCGTTCCCGATTGAACCGTGATCCGCTGTCCATCGATAGTAAGAGATATGATGTTCTTCAGCTTTTCCATGGTTTTCGTCACTGTTTCTTGATCGCCTTGAACTTGCACGCCCGGAAGCATGCGCCGCATTTGATGCAGCGGTCAGGGTCGATCAGGTGGATCTTTTTCACCTCGCCGGCGATCGCCTTTGCGGGACAGACCCGCTTGCAGAGCCCGCAGCCCTTGCACTGTTCCTCGTTCACGGAGAAGATGATGAGTGCCGTACAGACGCCGGCCGGGCATTTCCGGTCACGGATGTGAGCGAGGTATTCGTCCTTGAAATGACTAAAGCTCGTGAGGAAGGGGTTCGGTGCGCTCCTCCCGAGGCCGCAGAGCGAGGTAGCCGCCATGACGCCGCTGAGGCGCTCAAGCGTCCTCAGGTCCTCGTCCCCGCCGGTGCCTTCCGTGATCTTCGTGAGGAGCTCCAGCATCCGCCTGGTGCCCACCCGGCAGGGAGTGCACTTGCCGCAGGACTCACGCTGCAGGAATTCCATGTAGAATTTCGTCACGGAAACGATGCAATCATCCTCGTCGAAGACGACCATGCCGCCCGAACCCACGATGCTGCCGACCTTCGCCAGGTTCTCGTAATCCAGGCCGAGGTCGAGCATGGACGTCGGGATGATCCCGCCCGAGGGGCCGCCCACCTGGATCGCCTTGAGCGCCTTGTCCCCCTCGATCCCTCCGCCGATGCCGTACACGATGTCGCGAAAGGACATGCCCATCGGGATCTCCACCAGGCCGTTGTTCCTGACCTTGCCTGAGAGGGTGAACACCTTGGTGCCTTTGCTCTCCTTCGTCCCGATGGACGAGAACCACTCCCCGCCCCTGCCGATGATGATGGGGATGTTCGAGAATGTCTCGGCATTGTTGATGACCGTCGGTTTTCCCCACAGTCCCTGGACGGCGGGAAAGGGCGGCCGCACGCGCGGCATGGCGCGCTTTCCCTCGATGGATTCCATAAGCGCGGTCTCTTCTCCGCATATGAACGCCTCGGTCCCGAAGCTGAACTCGATCTCAAAATCGAATCCTGTCCCGAAGACGTTGGGGCCGATGAAGCCCTTTTCCCGCGCCTGCTCGATCGCGATCCTGAGCCGTTCGACGGAACGATGATATCGTTCTCGGATATACAGATAGCCCTTGGACGCGCAGATGGCATACCCGCCGATCAGCAGGCCTTCGATGATGGCGTGGGGATTACCCTCCGCCAGCGGGCGGTTGACCTCGCCCACGTTGCAGATGATGTATTTCGGGTGCTGCTCCTCACGCCGGCAGACCTTCCACTTCTCGCCGGTGAGGAAACCGCTGCCGCCCCTGCCGCGCAGACCGGAGCGGACGACCTCGTCGATGACATCATCGGGCGTCATCCGTGTCATCGCCTTTCGGGCGGCGAGGTAACCCTGCATGGCAATGTACTCGTCGATGCTCTCCGGATCGATCTCGCCGCAGGGGCCAAGGACGATCTTGTGCTGCTTCTCATGGAACGACGCGTATTCGTCCGTGACCGTCCACTCGGCGATGGCGGTGCCGCCGACAATGTGGTCCTGTACGATGCGTTCGACCATGATCGGCGTCACCGACTGGTAGGTGGTCTTGTTGCCGTCCCGGATGATATCCACGAGCACGTCCCGGGAGCAGAAGCCCCGGCACCCGACCTTCTTGGGCGTACAACGCCGCCCGATCTGCGCCTCGATGCCCTGCTCGGAGATGCGATGCTGGAACATCCTGAGCACCTCTTCTCCGCCGGCGGCGCTTCCCGACGTGCCAAGACAGACCTTTATTTCAATGGGCTGGCTGCTCATTCGTGTGGTTGGCATCTCATTAGAGGTAGCCGAGAAATTCCTCTCGTTCGTAGCCTTTGATCAGCTTGGTGACCTTGACCGGATCCATGCCTGCGTGCACTTGTTTGTTCAGGATCACCACCGGCGCAATATTGCAGGCGCCGATGCAGGTCGCCTTCTGGAGCGTAAAGCTGAGGTCTGCGGTCGTGTCCTCGTCATCCGAAAGCCCGAGCGCCTCGCGGGCCGTATCGAGCAGCTTATCCGCGCCCTTGATATGGCAGGCGGCGCCGCAGCAGACCGTGATCGTGTTCTTCCCCACCGGCGAGGTGCGGAACTTCGGATAGAACGTGATGACGCCGAAGAACCTGCTTTCGGGAATGTCCAGCATCCGGGAGAACCAGGCCACGTTCTCTTCCGAGATGTGGCCGAAGGTCTCCTGGATGCGCTGAAGCAGGGCAATGAGGCTGCCCTTCTCCTTCCGGTGCTGATCCAGTATTTTCGTGAGGACTTTTTCCATGATCGTTGAACCGCTCGTGCTCCCGGCAAAACCTGCTCCGGGAGCCGTCAGGCAATGAAAAAAAGAGCCGCCGGAAAATAATTCGGCGGCTCGTGGGTTCGGCCTGCAGGCTCAGTGAAGAGTCAGGGCCTCTTCTCCTGCGTTAGAACATCGATTCCATGGTGAGCGCCGGATGCTGTTTCTCCGTGAGGAACGCGACCAGCTTCTCGGAATCCTCGGCGACGGTCTCGTCGGCGATCCGGTCGATCAGATCGGGAATGCCCTCTTCTATCGCCCGCTTCTTGAAATCCTCGGCAAAGGCCTCTTTGAGATTTTTCGTCATCCACACAACGCGCTTGAACCCTCCTTCAGCGAAGAGGAATTTCTTGCTCGTCAGGAAGAACCGTCCGATGCCCATGAAGCCCGGGGTCTGGGCGCCGCCGCCGACCGTGCCCGCGAGCGTCGAGAACTTCATGCCGATCGGGGTCATGCCGGTAAAGCCCCGGTTCACGATCATCACACCGTTCGCTTCGGGCACGATGGCCATGATGCACTCGAAGCAGCCGCACGATGTCATGGGCGCGTCCATGATGCTGTACGCGTTGAAATACTCCAGCGACTGGTGCGAGTTGGTGTACACATATTCGTCCACGCCTTTCCAGCGGCCCTTGACCGCGTCCAGCACGTCGCCCTTCAGGATGGGCTGGTTCGCGCCGTTGGGATCGATCTCGAATGCGGCCTTGGCGTCAAGCCAGTTGTACGCGCCGCAGAGGCCCAGCCGCTCCGGCGACACGACGCACACATGGTTCGGCGCGAAGCTCTGGCACAGGATGCAGGAATAGAATGTGTCCACGGACTCGTCGGTCATGGATGCCAGCCGCACGTCGCGCTCATGATACGCCTTCAGCGCCTCGGCATGCATCTTCTTGACATCGGCTTCGTCCACATACAGCGTCACCTGGGCCTTGTCCACGATGTTGTTGAACTTGTGCTTGAGCTGGGTGGTCAGGATGTCGCCGAAATGGCGCAGTTCGTAGCCCTCATTCAGGGCCGCCTTGCTGACGCGGAACCAGTTCTGGTCGCGCTGCCCCATATGCCAGATGCCCTGCGCCTCATTGACGAAGTGGTGGATCTTGCGTTCCAGCACCGGCTCGAAGTCCTTCTGCATCTTGCGGCCGGCGACCTCGATGACGACGCCGAGGGGCATCTGACCGCCCTTCTTGTAGCGCGCCTCGGCGTCGGTGCCGACGATCGTTACCTTGCCGTCCTCCACCTTGTCCAGGTCCACCGTGCGAAGCCACTCGAAGGCCGGCGTGCGCTGACCGCCCATCTCGATGTGCATGTCTTCCTTGCGGATGCGCTCTCCCTCGAAGGCCGGGCCGAAGGCGACCGGGATCGGGGGTTTCGAGACCGTGATCTTCAGTCCGCGGACCTCGATGCACCGCTCCACGATCTTCTTGGGATCGAGTTCCTTCTCGACCTCCTCGTAGATCGTAACGCCGGTGGGATGGATGGTCGGGATGTCCGTGTTCGCGATGGCGGGGAAGCCCATGTTGATGGCGCCGGCGCCCGTGGTCCAGATCCGGTCGTTCAGCGGGCCGAGCACCATGGCAAAAGCGAACACCTTGTCCTTCGAGTACTTGAGGATCTTCTTATAGTCGCCGCCTTTCATGCCTCCGAAGGTGATGCCGGCCCGCGCCGCCCAGTTCAGGGCGTAGATGGCATGCTCGACCTCGGGGCCAAGGGGAACAAGGCGGGTGTCCCAGCCGAGCTGCACGCCCTTGCGGAGGAGCTGCTTGGTCATGCTGTCGCCGTTCACATTGCCGCACATGAGGGTAAGGATGTTCTTCTGCTGGAGGTCCCGGGCGATCTCGAACGCGTGGTCATCGTCATTCGCCGCGCCGATGATGCAGACGTATCCCGGCATGGATCCGTCCACCAGCTGCACGCCCAGGTTCCGGAGGATCGTGTCGGAGATGAACCCGTTGTAGGTCAGGCCGATGGAGTCATCCTTCACCGGCTCCTGGCCGTAAATGTACCGGACGGCCATGATCATTTCCTGGGCAAACAAGGCCGCCATGCCGGCATCCAGCGCTTCGCCGAGATAGGGCACGTAAAGCTTTTCCACCGGAGCGGCGGTGACGAGCGGCCTCACATGCTTCTCGAGGGCGGTCTTCATGTCGCCGACGGTCTTGACCTCGAAACCCGTCATGGCAAACATCTGCGGCAGGAAGTATCCCGTGTCGGGGAACTCGAACTTGAAATCCGCGCCCTTTTCGGAAATGGCCTTCTCGACGAGCGCTTCTGCCTGTTTCACATAATAATGTGAACCCAGAATGGCACCAGTGGCAATGACTTTTGACATTGTTCCGCTCCTTTGAAAAGCATTGTTTTACCACAGAGGCACTGAGGTCACAGAGAGATCAATTTTTTGTCCTTCTCTAGTGTCTCTGTGTCTCCGTGGTGGATGTTCGTATGCTTACGCCCGGCCCTTCAGGAAGCTCGGCAGGCCGTTCGCCTCGCGCGGCCCCACGGTGATCTTCCAGCCCGGAAGCTTCTCTTCCAGCGCGCCTGAGAGAATGGCGACATATCCGGGGATGATGAGCTCCTTGTGCTTGATGGTCTTTTCCACGCCGCTTTCGGTGATGAACGCGGCGATCTTGCCGGCCGTGAACTTGCCGGCGGCCCAGGCCGTGAGCACGGAAAGCCCTTCGTTGTCCATGACCGCGAGCCACGCGGGGACCTTGCTGTTCTCGACCTCGCCCCGTACGATGAAGTAGGAGAGCGAGAAGTTGGTCGTGATCATGAGCGGCGAGGTGTCCTTGGCATCGCCGACCTTGTATACGTTCTGTGCCACCTGCATCGGCACCTGCGGGTCGGTGTAGATGTTCTGGCGCAGCGACAGGAGCGCCAGCATTTTCCACTTTTCCACGTTGTTCAGAATGATGATGGACGCGTACTTCATGGTCCCGATGGCAGCTGCCATGGTCTCGGAGACAGCATTGTCGCGTCCCGCAAAGGCGATGATGGGGTAGCCGAGCGGCTTGAAGTTCTTCTTGATGGCGGCGCGGCGGATGATGGTATAGTGCTCGATCATGTCCTTGACCTTGCGAGCGCCGGAATCGAGGACCAGATCGTCCACGCCCAGCGCCTTCACCTTCTCGGAGAGCGCGGTAAGCGCATCGAGCCCGTCGGCCGCGATGGCCAGGGAGGCTTTCTTTTCCTTGGCGATCTTCGCCATGGCCTCGGCATTTTCGGCGGTCGCGGCGTAGATGAGCGGCCGCTTGTCGGCGCAGTGCGCGATTCCGGCCTCGATCGTCGCGGGGATCTTGCTGACCAGAATGATCGGAACGCCCGGGGCGCCGTCCACGACCTGCTTCACCACGGAGGCGAACTTCGCGGCATCGCCGCCCTCATCGGTCACGGCAATGGCGTCGACGCGAAGCTTTTGTCCCACGCGGTCGATCTCGGAATGCTTCACGGCGTCGATCTTCTTGGCCGCGGCGTCGCCCGCCTCGGAGGCCTTGATCGCGACCGCGAAGACGTTAGGATTGAAGAACTTTTTATCGTGGCGGAAGAGGCAGATCTCTTCTCCAACCTTCACGGCCTTGTCGCCCAACCCGAGCGTGATGCCGCGGATCGGCGGCGCCGCGGACTCGCCCAGGATCTTCTTGGCGTCCTCCGACGCGTCCGGACAGGCGTCAAGGCTCGCCTGCTTCGCCGCCAGCTTCATGGCAAAGGCAAGACAGGTCGGATGGCCGCATTTCTTGCAATTGGTCTTCGGCAGATGCTTGAATATTTCAACACCGGAAAGTGCCATTTCTGAACTCCTTTCAATCACATCGGAGGTTGGGAAGTTGAGAGGTTGGGAAAATACGAGAACGGTTGGTTTGCCGCCCTTTGCCTACCTTCCCACCTTCCCACCTTCTTAACTTCGTTATTTGTTATTTTACCCCATCAGTTCGGCGATGAGCTCTTTCGTCTTTGCCGCGGCGCCGGGGTGCCGCATGATCAGCATGTCCGCGCCCGCCGTGATCATGGCCGAAGCGGTGATGGCCTCCCAGGCAAGGGCCCGGTCCTCCAGGCCGCCCCACTCGGGCACTTCTGCATCAGCCGCCATGGTCTCCTTGACCTTCCAGACGTTCGCGCCGATGTCGCATACGACCGGCGTCTGCATCATGGGGTCGTTCTGGAGGAGCGCTGCCTGACGGATGCGCTCCATGACGCTGTAGGTATATTCGAGACCATAGCCCAGGGCCGACGACATGGGGTCCATGATGATCCGTTCCTTGTCGAAGCCCATCTGACTGAGCAGGATGTTGAGCTGCTTCGCCAGGTTCACGTCGAGCTGACTCATGGCGATGAGCTTGTGATCGTTCGCCATGGCCGCCGCCGCGATGGTCTTGTAGTTCTCCTCCACAGCCTTGCCGATCGTGCAGTTCTTCCCGCGCGTGGCTGCGGCCGCGGCCTGAAGCACCTGGGTGTCCTTTTCCACATGTCCGCTGCCGAGGATGATGAGCGGGATGTCGATGGCCGCCGCTACCTCCGCCGCGATCTTGGCAGCCTCGTCGGCGCTCTTGTTCTGCTGGTCGGGATGGGTCCCGATGAGCCGGAGCGCCACCACGTCGGCGCCGCTCTGCTGACAGAACTTGGCCCACTGGACGGGGTTCGATGCCGCGCCGCTGACAGCCTTCTTTACCGTTTCAGGCCAGTCATCGGGAGCAATATCCGTCACTTCGAGCGCAACGGCGGGTCTATTCGGAAACGTGCCTTCGAAGGTCAGATAAGGGAGCGCGCTCGCACCGCCGATGGTCACGGCCTTTGCGCCGGTCCCGAGCGTCACATTATAGATCTTTCCGCTGTAAGACTCTTTCGGAATCACCAGTGCCATGAAAGCCTCCTCGAAAAATTTCGCATATACTAACAGATTTGACGGTCAAGAACAACAGAGAAATATCACAATTTGTAACATTGTCAAGGAATTGCATAAATCTGCAGTTTGAGCTTATGTATAGTTCTGCCTTGCAAATGGCTCCGCTCCGAAAAAACTACATCTCAAGATAGGAATGGGCGTACATGGTCTTGCCCATGATCATCTCGGCGGTCTTGACCGTATCCATCATGTCCTTGTCGAGCGGATCAATGATTGCGTGCGTCAGCCCTTCCATCAGGAGCATGGTCATGTAGTTCCGGTTGATGATGTGGCGCACAAGCTTGGGGGCGCCGTTCGATATGTTCGAGAGACCGACGACCGTCTGCATCGGCGGATCGTTCAGGTCCTTGAACATCCTGATGGCCCGGGCGGACTGGAGTGCCTGGTTCTGCATGGTGGCGATCTGCAGGATCAGGGGATCGAGCAGGATGTTCTCCATGGGGACGCCGAACTCCATGCCGCGCGCCATGATCTCAGAAGCGATGACACAGCGGTCCTCTGCGTCGGCCGGAAGGCCGCCCTTGCCCAGGGTGAGCGCAACGACCTTCGTGCCGTACTTGCCGGCCAGCTCCATCATGGGAAACCGCTCAGGCTCGTTCGATGTGGAGTTTATGATCGGAAGACCCCAGGCGTTGTTATGCGCCTTGATCCCCGCCTCCATGGCCTTCACGTTGGTCGTGTCAAGGCAGATGGGCTTCTGCACCACTTCGTGCACGATCTTTACGGCCCAGTCCATGAGCTGGGGGCCGTCATCCTCGGCGGGGCCGATGGACACGTCGATATAATGCGCGCCCGCGTTGGCCTGCGCCACGGCAAGCTCCTGGATCGGCTTGGCATCACGGTTCATGAGCGCCTCGCGCACCTTCTTCGCCATTACACTGATCTTCTCTCCGATAACTATCATTCTCTCAAATCTCCTTTCACGTCGATCTGACGATCACTCTAAAGTTCCATCAGTTTTTGGATATCCGCAGCCGTCTGCGGGTCAATGCTGTTCTTGTCTCGAGCCACCATGACCGTATGCCGGGCAAGTTCCCGGTATAGGGGAAGCAGTTCCGGTGCGCGCACCGCCATGGCCTGCAGGTGGCCTTTTACCGTCTCGACATCTCCCCGCATGATCGGGCCCGTGAGGGCGGCGGGAATGCCGGCGCTCTCGATGTTCGCCAGCGTCCCCTTGATGAGCGGAAGCACCGCCTTGAGCGCGTCCTCTTTGTTCGCGCCCAGGGCCTGATAGTACCGGAGCCCGAAGTCCACCAGGGCAACGAAGAAATTGGATACGACGACGGCGCCGGCGTGGTACAGCGCGGCCGAACCCTTGTCGGAACCCCACTTCGGCATTACCAGTTCGATGCCGCCCAGGGTATGTACCAGTTCGCGTGCCGTTTGCGCGGCCTCCGGGTCGGCTTCGATCCGGAAATACGAGCCGGCGATGTTCCGCTCGCCCAGCTCCATGCTCGGGACCGATTGGAGCGGGTGGATCACCGCCCGGTATGCCCCGGAGCCTTTTGCTGCATCCAGCGGGTCCAGCGTCTGCGCGCCGGACATATGCACGACGACCGCGCCCGGCCTGAAGCCCTTCCCTGCCGCGATCGAATCGCAGACGCTCTTAATAGCACCGTCCGGCGTTGTGAGAAGAACGATGTCCGCTGAAGCGGCTGCCTTGACCACGTCGGTCAGAGGATCACCCGCCCCGATGAAGGCCCTCGCCTGTTCCGCGGTCTCCTTGTTCCGGGTAGCGACCGCGGTCACGGCATAACCGGCCTGCGCAAGAAGGCGGCCCACCGCGCCGCCGACCCTGCCCGCACCGATAATGGCAACGGTTCTCTTGTTCACCTTGCCCCCTCACCCCGACCCTCTCCCGCAAGGGGCGAGGGCGTTTTCCCTCCCTTGATGGGAGGGATTAAGGGAGGGTGATGCTTTTCACTTCATATGATCAGCTTGTCCAGGATCGAGTAATAACTCGTCAGCGCCTTTGAATCTGCCGGAAGCTGGACAAGCGGCTTGCCGTTCAGGTCATATTCAAAGATCAGCTCATCGGCGGGAACAAAGCCCGCGAACTCGACGCCCTGCTGTTCGATGGCATGGAGGAGCGACGGGTCCTGGCTCGTCCCGTTCTGCACCCGGTTCACGATCAGCACAACGCGCTTCACATTCAGTTTCAACTCCTCGACCAGATCGCCGATGCGGCCCGCGGTCATCACGCCCCGCACCGACGAGTCGCTGATGATAAGCAGAAGGTCCGTGTCCTGCGTGGTCCGGCGGGAAAGATGCTCGAGGCCGGCCTCGTTGTCCATGACCGTGTAGGGATAGTTGTCGGCCAGTTTGTCCATGTACTTGCGGATGATGTTGTTCGCCGCGCAATAACAGCCGGCCCCTTCGGGCCTTCCCATCACCAGGAGATCGAATCCCTTTGCCTCGATGAGCGCCTGCTGGATCTGGTAGTCAAAGAGCTGCTCCATGCTCATGCCGCCCGGCCGCGGGGCCGTGGACTTGACCGCTTCGAGCGAGGTCTCCCGCAGCTTCCCCACGGTGGCATGGACCTTCACGCCCAGCACATCGTTCAGATTCGAGTTAGCGTCGGCATCAACAGCGAGTACGGCACCGCTCTTCTTTTCGGTCAGATACCGGATCGTGAGACCACAAAGGCTGGTCTTGCCGGTGCCGCCCTTGCCTGCTACTGCGATGGAAAAACCCATTACTACCTCAAAACCGTCTCACCGCGGAGATCGCAGAGAGCGCTGAGAAAGACTGCTTATCGAGGAACCTTCTCCGCGTCCTCTGCGGTAAATGATCTTATTTCTTGATCCCGTACTTCTTCCGGACGTCTTCGATCTTGCCGCAGGTCATCTTGCCTTCCGGGCACGCGGTGTAAAGGCACCCGGGCCCGGCCTTTCCGAAGATCGTCGGAGCGATGCCTTTGACGAGGTCGAGCATCCGTTCCGCCATCTCCCGGATCTCCCACTGCGCCCGGTTGCAGCAGCGCACCCGGAAAAAATGCAGAAGCTCACGGGCATTCATGGTCATGACGATCCTGGTCTCCGCCGCGTTCGGCAGCAGATACCGGGCGTCCTGCTGTCCTGCTTCGCCCTTGTAGCCCAGTTCCTCAAGCCGCTTCAGCACCTTGGTATAGTTCGCCTGGGCCTCGGCCATGCACTGCTCGAACTCACGGACGAGCGCGGGGTCCTTCTTGATGCTGGGCGGTATGACGTAATCGAACTGCTCCGCCTTTACGTACCGCTGGCTTTGCTGCGAATAGGACGCGAGTCGGTGCCTGACGAGCTGGTGTGAGCAGGCCCGCGATATCCCTTCGATACCGAAGGTGAACGAGATATGCTCGATCGGGGATAGATGGCCGATGGAGGCCAGCTTCTCCACAAAGGCCGCCTGGTCCTTGGCCTCGATCTTTTCCTTTAACTCCTCCACGCTCGACGGGCTGTAGCAGAGCTTCGCGGCCATGGCCACGACCTCTTCCGGTTCCGGCGTGTGCCGGAGGAGCACAACGTTCAATGCTGCTTCAGGCACCGGCACGACCTCCTATGGGCTCCCCGACGAAGGTCCGAAAAGCCATTATCCTTTGACGCTCTGCTCTTCTCACGGTAAATGAAAGAACGAAAAGAACGATTTGCCAGCGACGGGAAGGTCTATTATATAGAGAGCCGTTTTACTCCGTCAAGTAAATTTAACATGAAATTGCTACTATATATAGCGGTTCGGATCATTTGAAACTCTGCTCGTCCGTTGGGAACGCTCCGCTCTCCACTTCCTTCTTATATTCTTTCACCGCGCGGAGCGCCTCGTCCTTGAGGCTGGCATACCGTTTTACGAATTTTGGAGTGAACCGGTCAAACAGTCCGAGCAGATCATGGAGCACGAGCACCTGTCCGTCGCAGTGAGGCCCTGCGCCGATGCCGATGGTAGGTATGGAGAGCATGCCGCCGATCTCCCTGGCAAGTGCTGAGGGGATCGCTTCGAGCACGACCGCAAAGACCCCGGCCTCCTGGACGGCCCGCGCGTCTGCGAGGATCTTCTCCCGTGCGGCCTCGTCCCTGCCCTGCACTTTATAGCCGCCGAGCGCGTGAACATGCTGGGGGGTAAGCCCGACATGTCCCATCACCGGGATGCCCGCGGCGACGATCGCCCTGATGGTCTCCACCACGGCAACGCCGCCTTCGAGCTTCACCGCCTCGGCACCGGCCTCTTTCAGGAACCTGCCCGCGTTCCGCACCGCTTCAGCTCTGTCAGCCTGATAGGACAGGAACGGCATATCTCCCACAACAAGGCTGGTCTTTACGGCGCGTGAGACCATCCGCGTGTGGTAGATCATCTCGTCCATGGTCACGGGCAGGGTGCTGTCGATGCCCTGCACCACCATGCCGAGGGAATCGCCGACGAGCACGATGTCGATCCCCGCCTCATCCACGATCTGAGCCGTGGGAAAGTCGTAGGCCGTGAGGACGGTGATCTTCCTGCCTTCGGCCTTCTTCGTAGAGATATCAGGTATGGTGATCTTCGGCATGATGTATTTCCGCTAACCTTCGGTTTACGGTGTTGCGGACTTCACTCCGCACACCGAACTCGGCACTCCGCACTTCCCGGGCCCGCGGCCGCTATTCCCGTCTTTTCCGCTCGATCGCGTCACGCATCGCGTCGGGAGAAAAGCCCCGGATGATGACACCCTCGATGTCGACGACCGGCACGCCCCGTGAGCCGCTCTTCGCCATCATTTCCTCGCCCTTCTGGCGGTCCTTCTCGATATCGTGTTCTACCAGACTGACTCCCATCCCGCGCAGGAACTCCCGCGCCTTGTTGCAGTATGGTCACCAGCTGGTCTGGTACATGATGACGTCGATGGAGCCGTACGACCGCTTCGGCTCACCCGCGATCGCCCCGCGCGGCGCGGCAACGGCAACCAACGACCAGCTCAGCACGATGCTGAGCAGAAGCGTCGATACAACGTTACGAATGATTCCTCTACTCCTCGGCATTTCGATCGCCCCCTTGCGCCTTACCCCTTACCCCTTACGCCTAACGGATTCTCAGACCTGCGGCCGCGGATACAGACCGGCAGCCTTGACGATGCCCTCCATGGCGCTCTCCCACTCGATCGCCTGGATATGCACGCCCTTGACGCCCGGGATCTCGAGGATCTGGTGGATGAGCTCCACGGTGATCTTGAGGCCCTCCGCCTCCTGCAGCTCGCGCATCTTCTTCTTGTCGTCGCCCGCGGCTTCCTTCGCCTTGTTCATGCGGTCGATCAACGCCTTCGGGACCGTGACGCCGGCAACCGAAGCATCCATGTATTTGAGCATCATGGCGCTCCTGGGCACGATGATGCCGCCGAGGATCGCCGTCCGTTCGTGCAGCCCCAGGTTCCGGGCCTTTTCCATCTGAGATCTAAAAAGCTCAACATCATAGATCCCCTGGGTCTGGATGAAGTCTGCACCTGCGTCCACCTTTTTCTTGAGGTTGTAGGGGCGGAAATCCATGGGGTCTCCCATCGGCGTCCAGGAAGCGCCGATGAAGAACTTCGGCGGCACGTCGATCTTGTCGCCGCCCTCCTGCAGGCTTTCATCGCGCATCTTCTTCATGATCCCGACAAGCTGGGTCGTGTCCACATCGTAGACGTTCTTCGCGCCCGGGTGTCCCTTGAGCTTGCCCGCCGCACTGAACTTCTGGTGGTCGCCGGCGATGCAGAGGCAGTTCTTGAGGCCCAGGGCAGCGGCGCCCAGAAGGTCCGCCTGCATGGCGATGCGGTTCCGGTCCCGGCAGGTCATCTGCATGACCGGTTCAAGCCCTTCCCGCAGGGCAATGTATGCCGCGGCGATGCTCGAGATGCGCACCACGGCGGTCTGGCAGTCCGTGATGTTCGCCGCGTCGCAGAACCCTTTCAGCTTGTGGGCCTTCTCGACGACCTCATGGGGATCGGCGCTCATGGGCGGCCCGAGCTCCGCCGTTACCGCGGGCTTGCCGCTTGCGATGACCTTTTCCAGATTGCTTCCGCTCTTCATCGAAACCTCCAAAAGATAACGTCCAAGACAGATATCACCACAGAGGCACAGAGAACACAGAGAGATTCACTGAAAAAAGACTTCCTCTGTGCCTCTGTGTCTCTGTGGTTGCTGTTATGACTTTGCCGTCTTCTTCTCTTCTTCCAGGTCCATGATATGCTCGTACACAAGTCTGCGCGGACCGCCATGCGTGCCCGTCGCCCAGTTGCGCGGCGGCTGGATGGCAAACAGCTCCTCGAGCTTGCCGAGCTGCTTCATCCGCTCCACGATCAGGTACCAGGCGCAGTCGATGTCCTTGCCCACTTCGCACTTGCCCTTGTCGGTGCCGCCGCAGGGCCCGTTCATGAGGGACTTGGAGCAGCGCACCACCGGGCAGATGCCGCCGGTCAGGTGGAGGATGCAGTTGCCGCATCCGCCGCAAAGCTCCACGAAGAAGCCCGCCTTGGGCACGGCGCCGTAGAAGGAGGTGTTCACGCCGGGATAGACCGGGATGTTGCCGATTCTGTCGGACAGGAAGTTGACCCCCACGCCGCAGGCTGTGGAGAGCACCAGGTCATAGGTCCTGACCTTCTCCATGAGCGGCTCGAAGAACTCGGGCTCACAGTGACGCTCGATGGCTGCGTTGTCCACCAGCATGTCAATGCCTTCCTGTGTCGCCTTCATGCGGATCAAGGACGCGAGGATCTCGGCCTCCTTGCTGCCGCCGGCATGGCTGATGGCCACGCAGGTGTTGCAGCCGAAGACCAGGACCTTCTTGAAGCCCTTGACCATGCCCCAGATCTCATCAAATGGTTTCTGTTGACCGACGATCATGATTCATTGCTCCTTTGCATCGAGTTCGTTTCGTGATGGGCCGCGTAGCGATAACATTCGGTGTTCGAAAATTAGTCCCAGCTTGTCCCTTCTATTGCTTTCTTTTCCAACAAACCCGTATCAGTGAATCCAAGGATCTCGTATGAGAATCCTGCCCATCTCGTATCTTTCAGAATGACCTCATGAAGTCCATCACCATTGGTATCAGCGATAGCCTTTACTGATAGGCTTCTTATTGTACTGTAATTGCTTTCTATTGAAACACCGGCATAGAGTGGATCTTCTAGCCTACCATCATTCTTGCTGATTTTAGAAAGCCAAAGTAATTTATTGGGTACGCTCTTTTTATCCGTTGGCTCTGCTTCAATGCTGGCATATACGATACCAATGGAAAAATTACTATAATCCACTGTGGCGCAGGAAAGCGATTGTAAATTGCTAATTTGTTTTATGCTCTTCCAAAAATCGGCTTCGAAATTGTCGGCGGGTTTAAATCCGCTTTTTATCTTGCTCATGATTTCATCTGCCCAATGAGCTTTACACTCTATAGCGGCAGCAGTTGATTTTAGCTTAGAAACAATCTTTTGTTCCCCAACCGGCTCCAATTCATTAATTGTAATGAAAGGTCCCTCTCCAAACCCTTTATCTACGCGGTTGATTTTATAAGCATCATAGATTGCTATAGATGTCGATGTTGTTTCACCGCGGCGAACCGCTTTTTTCATTTTTGTTTGTCCGTGCGAAATAGATGCCGTCACTACCATCGCAAGGGCAAACAATATGATCGTTATTCTCGACACGTCAACCGCCTTATAATCATCCCTTAGAGTCCGGCCTTAAATCTTAGCCTTCCCTGGTGAGGCACAACCTCTCAGCAATCTCTCAGGGTCATTTAATCTTAACGTTCCCTGGCAGGGCACTTACTGAGGATAAAGTTTGTTCCACGTTGCATGGACAAAGATATTATGCCGTTATCAGCTCCAGCTTCTCTTTCGTCTCCGCCGGCAACCTCACCGGGGCAAAATATTTTTCCGGATACAGATAATCCTCACCTGATTCATCGATGACCCGAACCTGACAATGCTTTTCCGCATCCCGATCAGTCAACACCTCGTACACATTCATTAATTCTAATGACGCCTCGTAACTGCAATTTTCGACGCATATCATGTAATGTTTCTTCAGACACGAAGTAATAGTCGTTGATTTGTTCATGCAACCTTTGCTCGAAGCACTTTCCCGACATTCTCGACGGCTAAATCTCTTCTTTTTAGCTGTTCCCTTGTATCCTCAAGTTTTCGCATGGCCTTCGTGTCGTAATAGCGCTCCCCGCAACTCTGGCAGACCATCACATCCATTGGGATAAGCACGATGTCGTGTTCCACCTTGATCTCTTCCTCAACAGGCTTTATTCGAATATCGGTCCCTTTGCAAATAATGCACTTCATGGTTTCCTCCGCTGGAAATCCAGCCACTTTTCCGGGTCGGGCTGATATACGGTTACGATCACGGTAACATCACTATCCCCGGCATAGGCGCAAACAACATGCAATGGCCTATTGTTTGATGTTCTCCCGTATATGAGACAGCTCGGATACGGTGCATCGTCCGGATAGGACTCAATGACCTTTCCACCGGCTATTGCATGTTCTACTTCTTGCTGCCGTATTTCGCCGAACTCATCATGCTCCATTTCATCGCGCGCATGTTTTGAGTAGAGAACTTTTTCTGCTGCAAAACATCGCTGGATGTTCTCGAGCATAGTATCGTCGCTGTTTACCATTCAACTCTTCTGATTCTTGAGGGCCGCCGCCACCGGAGAGGGCCCGAGCTTCCGGACTTTCTCGGTGAACTCGGTGCAGATCTCGGCCCACCGCGGCCCCATGGCTGCCGAGAGATTGAACATCTCCAGGCGCGCGGGGTCGATGCCGACGCTCGTCAGTAGTTTCTGTGCGTATTCGATCCTTCGTGCTGCGAACTTATTACCTTCCAGGTAATGGCATTGGCCTTTCAGTCAGCCGGCCACGAAGATGCCGTCCACGCCCCGCTCGAAGGCCCGGAGGATGTGGATGTGGTCGAGCTTGCCGGTGCAGGGCAGGCGGATGATCTTTACGTTCGGCGGATAGGACAGCCGCATCACGCCGGCAAGGTCCGCCGCCGCGAAGGCGCAGTAGTGGCATGCGAAGGCCAGGACGTTCGGCTCCCATCCGGCAGGCGTCTCGTGCGGCTTCTCGATGGACGGTGCCGCGGCCTGTGCTGGAGTTTCTGCTGCTACAGCCATGGATACGCTCCTCTCAAAAGAACTATAAACATAATCTACCACGGAGACATGGAGACACGGAGAAAAACAACTTGCAAATCCGAACGGCAACAGCTTATGAACCACTGGCGGCTTCGCCGCACACGGTTAACAACAAAACAAGCTTGAGAATTTCACTCCGCCGTTATCTGTGTGTCCCGACGAAGTCGGGATCCGTGGTTACGACGGTTTTGGTATTGTCTGTTACGAACCGATGACCCCCGCCTCTTCGGACTCACACGCCGCGTCGATCATGGCCACGATCTGGTCGTCGCGGAAGTTGTTCACCTGGAAGGCCTTGGCAGGGCAAATGCCGGCGCAGATGCCGCAGCCCATGCACTTGACCTCGTTGTGTGATATCTTGCCGTCCTTATCGATGAAGGGCGACCCGAAGGGGCAGACCCGGAGGCAGGAGAGGCAGGACATGCAAAGCTCCCGCTTATGCTTGGCGATGATGCCCGAGACCGCGAGCTTCTCATGGGACAGGATCACACCCGCGCGGCCTGCGGCAGCCAGCGCCTGGGTGATGGTCTCATCGAGGTTCTTGGGTGCGTGGCCGAGCCCCGCCACGAAGAGCCCTTCGCTCGGAAAATCGACCGGCCGGAGCTTGACGTGCGCTTCCAGATAATAGCCGTCGGGATTCCGCGTCACCTTGTACATGGCGCCGACGCTGTCGGTCGTGGGATGCGGCCGGAGACCGACGGACAACACGAGCCAGTCCGCGTCGAACTGGAGCTCCCGGTCCAGCATGAAGTCCCAGGCCTTGACCTGGACCTTGCTGCCCGCCTGCTCGACGACCGGTTTCCTGTCAACATCGTACCGGACGAAGAGCACGCCCAGGTCGCGGGCCTTCTTGTAATAGTCTTCGCGAAGTCCGTAGGTCCGGATATCCCGGTAGATGATCACCACCTCGGCGGCTGGATTCTTCTCTTTGATGGCAATGGCGTTCTTGATGGCGTCCTGGCAGCAGACGCGGGAGCAGTACTGGGCCGGTTCTTCGCGCGAACCCACGCACTGGATCATCACATACCTCTCGCCGGACCCCGGGACGAGCTTCTCGCCGAAAAGCTTCTTTTCGAGGTCGCGCTGGGTGATGACATTCGAGCTCGTACCGGCAAGATATTCCGTCGGCTGGTATTCCACGCCGCCCGTCGCGAGAACGATCGCTCCGTGCTTGATGGTGCTGCCCGTGGTTAAGATAGTATCGAAATTGCCCACGAACCCGTCGGTCTTCTTCACTTCGGCGCCGGTGTGGACCGTGATCTTCGGATGGGCCTTTACTTCGGCGATCTTCGCGGCAAGGAATTGCTGGACATCGGAGCCGTCGAGGCTCCGGTAGAGGTTCTTCGCCAGTCCGCCCAGCTCCGGGTCCTTCTCGATGATATGAACGGGATAGCCCTGGTCCGCGAGCGCAAGCGCCGAGGTCATGCCGGCGACGCCGCCGCCGATAATGAGAGCGGCCGGGGTCACGCCCACGGTCTCGCTCTTGAGCGGCTCCTGGAGGCGGGACTTGGCGACCGCCATCTTGACGATCTTGATGGCCTTCTTCGTGGCCACCTCGTTCTGGCCCTTGTGGCACCACGAGCACTGCTCGCGGATGTCGGCAAGGTCGAAGAGATACTTGTTCAGACCGGCCTCGCGGATGGTCTCCTGGAACAGCTTCTCATGGGTCCGGGGCGTGCAGGACGCGATCACAACGCGGTTCAGGTTCTGGTCCTTGATCGTCTGCTTGATCATGTCCTGGTTGTCCTGCGCGCAGGCATAAATGGTGTTCGTGACGTAGGTGACACCCTTTTCTTTTTTGATGGAATCCACGACCTGGTCGATCTCGACGGTGGAGGAGATGTTCGTGCCGCAGTGGCAGACGAACACGCCGATGCGCGGCGCCTCGCCGGTCACGTCCTTCTCGGGCGGCAGCTCCTTCTTGACCGTTTCGGTGCCGCGCGCCTCGGACAGCAGTGCCATGACGCTTCCGGCCACACCGCTCCCCTGCATGACCGTGTCGGGAATGTCCTTGGGGCCCTGATAGATGCCCGTGACGAACACACCCTCACGCGATGTCTTGACCGGAGTGAAATGCGACGTCTTCGCGAAACGGTAATCGTTCATCTCGATGCCGAAGGTCTTGGCGAACTCGGCGGCGTCCTTGTGGGGCTCGAAGCCCACCGACAGGACGACCATGTCAAAGGTCTCGTTCGTGAGCTTGCCGTCCTCACCGGCTGTGCGAAGGATGAGGTTGCCCGTCCCCGGCTCCTCACGGACAGCGGAGACCATGGCGCGGCGGTACTTCACGCCGTAATCGTTCTTGGCGCGCTCCACGTACTTGTCGAAGTCCTTGCCGAAGGCCCGCATCTCCATGTAGAAGACCGTGGGCTCGATGTTCTTGTCATGCTCCTTGGCGATGATCGACTGCTTCGTGGCGTACATGCAGCAGACCGACGAGCACCAGGGATTGGCGTTGTGGTTATCGCGGGAGCCGACGCACTGGATCCAAGCGACCTTGACAGGGTGCTTCTGGTCCGAGGGGCGCTGGACAACTCCTTTATACGGGCCCGATGCGGAGAGGATGCGTTCGAACTGGATGGACGACACCACGTTCGGCCAGCGGCCGAGGCCCAGCTCCGGCCGCACCCGGGCATCGTAGAGGGAAAGGCCGGGGCCGAGGATGATGGAGCCGACCTTCAGCTCGATCTCTAATTCGGTATCATCGAATTTTATCGCATTTGCCTTGCAGACCTTCTCGCAGAGGCGGCAGCGTTTCCGCTGGGGGTCGGTGAGGCAGAGGCAGATGCTCGCGTCGATCGCGCGGGTGTTCGGAACGGCCTGCGGAAAGAGCGAGAAGACCGCCTTGCGCGGGCCCAGCTTCTGGTCGAACTCGCTCGGCACCTTCTTGGGGCATTTCGCTTCGCAGTCGCCGCAGCCCGTGCATTTCGACGGATCCACGTACCGCGCGGCCTTCTTGACCTTGACCGTGAAATCGCCGGCCCGGCCCGAGACCGATGTGACCGCGGACAGCGTATGGATGTCGATGTTGAGATGACGCCCGACCTCGACCATCTTGGGCGAGATCATGCACATGGCGCAGTCGCCCGTGGGGAAGGTCTTGTCGAGCATCACCATGGTGCCGCCGACCGACGTGTCCCGCTGGACCATGTGCACCTTGAATCCGCTGTCCGCAAGGTCGAGCGCCGCCTGCATGCCGCCAATGCCGCCGCCGACGATCAGGACCGAGCCGCTTTTGCTGGTCTTCGATGCGCTCATAACAGGTTCAACTCCTTTAACAGTCCCATGGCGTCCACGAAATGCCGGTCCACCTGCATCTCGATGGGATCAAACCCCATGGACATGCCGATGAGCTCGGTGATGAAATAGACCGGAAGCCGCTTTTCGATGCCGTACTTTTTCCCTACCGCGTCCTGATAGGCGTCTACATTGAACTGGCAAAGCGGGCAGGTGGTGACGAGGCAGTTCGCTCCGCGCCCGACCGCATCTGTGAAGATGCGGGACATGAGGAGCTGCGACTGGTCCGCGTCGTTCACCGAGGCCGAGGCCCCGCAGCAGTCCGTCTTGTAGCCCCAGTCCACCGGCGTGGCACCCAACGCCTTCAACACCGTCTCCATGCCCTGGGGGTTCTCCACGTCGTCGGGCACGTTCACATCGATGGGGAAGCGCGTGAGCAGGCAGCCGTAGTAGCAGGCCGGCTTAAGCCCTTCGAGCTTCTTCACCGCCTTTGCGGCGAGTTCGCCAGATCGCGCCCTGGGTACGAGCACTTCGAGGATGCTCGATACCTTGATGTCGCCCTTGATCTTCTGGGAGAGTTCCGCGTTGATGGAGTCCTTGAGGCCAGGGTCCGCGGCCAGGGTCTTCTGCGAGACCAGCGTCCTGCTGTAGCACGACGAGCAGGGGATCACGATCTCGGACAGGCCGGTGGCGGTTGCAAGGCCGAGGTTCCGCGCGGGCAGGGCCACGGCGAGGAACTCGTCGGTCTTGCTCGCGGCGGTAGCGCCGCAGCAGTTCCAATCGTCGATCTCCTTGAGCTCGATGCCCAGGTTCTTGAACACCATCTTGCACTGGACGTCATAGAGCTCTGACGAGGAGTGCAGCGAACAGCCGGGATAATACGCAAGTTGTGTCATGAAATTCTCCGGGGACCCTTAGCGGCCCTTTGCTTTTTCAAAGAGGGCTTGTACTTCCGATCGCGCCTTCACCCTGTCCACGCCGATATGCAGCCGCTTCTTCCTCATCATGGACAGGGCGAGACGGGCCTGGCCGATCATTTCGTCGATGACCGCCTTCACCTTCCCCTGGGACAGTTCCTTGATCGCCGTCTTTGTCTCGTAGATGGTCAGTGCCTCGATCTCGTTGAACCGGCCCAGATGCCTGGTCGAGGTCATGAACGCGCTATGGAAGTCGGCGATGCGGGGGGTGAGCGGCCTGGCGTGGGCCTTCTTGGCCATCTGCTTCAGCGTCTCGGTGATCCGCGCGGTCTGGATGTTGTTCGGGCAGCGCGTGCCGCAGGTGTAGCAGGCCACGCACTTCCAGACCAGAAGGTTGTTGAGGGCTTCCTCGCGATCGCCGACCACGATCATCCGGATCAGCCGGTCCGGCGTGACGCCCGTTTCTTCGCCGACAGGACAACCGGCCGCGCAGCGGCGGCACTGATAGCAGGCCTGAAGGTTCTGACCCGAGCGTTTGGTGACCTCGGCCAGGAGCGTCGAGGTTGCTGGCTCGTATTTTAAAACCGGCGATGGCATGTTCTCTCCCTTGGTCGGACTATTTCGCTAGGAACGTTCCTTCAGGAGCTCCAGCATTTCCATGCGGGTGGACTCCTTGGTGCGGAAGATCCCCCGCACCGCCGAGGTCACCACGCGGGAGCCGGGCTTCTTTACGCCGCGCATGCTCATGCAGAGATGCTCGGCGTCGATCACGACCATGGCGCCTTTGGGTTTCAGGCTGCTCACGATAAAATCTGCGAACTGCGTCGTGAGCCGCTCCTGCACCTGCGGCCGCTTGGCGAATACCTCGAGCGCCCGGGCAAGGGCGCTGATGCCCACGATCTTTCCGGCGCCCGGAATGTAGGCGATGTGCGCCTTCCCGAAGAAAGGCTGAAGATGGTGCTCGCAGACCGAGTAGAACGGGATGTCGCGGATCATCACCATCTCGTCGTGGGTCTCTCCCGCCATGGGCCTGAGCAGCTCGCTCATATCGGCAGCGATGCCGGAAAAGATCTCCTGGTACATCTCGGCCACGCGCTGGGGCGTGTTCCTGAGCCCCGGACGCTCGGGGTCTTCCCCGATGCCCTCGATGATGAGCCGCACGCCTTTTTCTATTTTTTTTGTATCCATCCCAACCTTATTTTTAACTCTTATGGGTCTTTGCGTCTATGACTCTTTTTTCCGTTACGATCTTATGGACCGGGATATCATGGGATGCGGCGGGAACTGTCGACACAAGCTGGAGTTCGAACGCGAGTGCCACGGTCCTTCCTTTATAGAGAGGAAGCAGTTTGTCATAAAAACCCGCCCCGTATCCGATCCGGTTTCCCTGTTCGTCGAAGACCGCGCCCGGCAGGACAATAAGTTCGATGTCCTTGAGCTGCGCGGGCCTGCCGCTCTCAGGTTCCAGGATGCCCCACGCTCCGGGTGCAACGTCCCGGTCGAAGATCCCGATCTCCAGGAGTTCCAGTTCCTTCCCCTTTACCCGGGGAAGCACGACCCGCTTGCCTTCGGCAAGGGCCCGGCGGATCATATGGTGCGTCTCGACCTCGCTCTGAAAGGACGCGTAGAACATCACCGTGGACGCGGCGCGGAACTCAGGGAGGCCGAACAACCTCGCTTCGATCTCGGCGCTGGCGTTCCGCCGTTGTTCCGGCGTAAGGTTGAACCGCGTATTCAGGACCTGTTTTCTGAGTTTGTCTTTCAATGGTGAACGAGGCCATGCAGATCGAGAGAGGCTATCATCCAACGATGACCTGTATTTATTTCTGTATCAACTGATCCAGCGCGTCCTTGATCTTCCTTGCTTCTTCCACGGCCCCGGGAGACGCGTCAAAGGGAGACCTGCCGTCGAGGTCGGACCTGACCGTGTCGGGCGTATAGTTCATGAAACCCAGGACCTTCATCCCCGGGAGGTTCTTCCGCACGAAATCCTTGTCCGTCTCGCGCTGGATCTTGTTGCCCACGACGAAGACCTGCTTCACGCCGAGCCCCTTTGCCAGGGACTCGATCTGCCGCGCAGTCTGCAGGCTCCGCTGCCCCGGCTCCACTACCACGATGAAGGCATCGACGCTCCCGGCAGTACCGCGCGTCAGGTGCTCGATTCCCGCCTCCATGTCAAGGATCACCACTTCGTCGCGGCGGAGGATGAGATGACTGATGAGTCTCCGGAGCAGCGTGTTCTCCGGACAGAAGCACCCCGAGCCCGCCTCGCGGGACTTCCCGACCACGAGGAGCCTGACGCCCTCATGCTGCACACTGTAGGTTTCGGGAATATCGTCGACCTTGGGATTGATGCTGAACACCTTGGCCGATGAGCCCGGCCGCGCGCCGGTGCGCTCCTCGATCATGTCCGCCTGTTCGGCCAGCGGTACCGCCTTTTTCGCGGCCTCCGGTGAGATGCCGAGCGCGGAAGCGAGGTTAGCATCGGGATCAGCATCAACAGCAAGGACCTTCCGTCCCTCAGATGCATAGAGCCTTGCAAGCAGACCGGAAAGCGTGGTCTTTCCAACACCGCCCTTGCCGGTGATCGCAATTTTCACGTGATAATCTCCTGAAGAACGACTCAACAAAATAGCATCACGTAAGAGGGTGTGTCAAGGATTTTTTGTTACCGATGGTTACAAATGGTAACGGAAGTTAGAAACTCCATCACCAACAAAAAGGCCTTCCGGTATACCGAAAGGCCATAAGTTCATCGCGTACTGCCTATGTGATCTTGACGCAGATTACCGTCTGATGTAATAAACTCCCTGCGACCGAACGATCAGCGCCTCATCGGCAGGCTAAGCGGGTGCGGCATCGAACAGCTTGCCTATCAGCGAGTGGAGATCACTGGGCTGGAAAGGCTTTTTCACATATCCCTGCGCCCCCAAGGCGAGCCCCCGCTTGGTGTCCTCCTCCTTGCCTTCGGTGCTCACTATGATGATGGGGATAGTGTTGTACTTTTCGAGCGCCTTCACTTTCTGGATGAATTCAAGTCCGTTCATCAATGGCATATTGATGTCCACCAGCATCATTCCCACATCAGGGTTCTTATCCAGCTTGTCAAGGCCGTCCTGACCGTTCAGCGCCTGGACGATCTCGCACCGGTAGCGCATGAGCACCATTTTATACATCTGGTGTATCAAGGCTGAATCATCAACCACCAGTACTTTCTTGAGCATTGTTTCTCCCTCCTGCGTATCTGAATGTCCAGGTCTTCCGACCGTCGGCCTATGTCTTGAGCGGTATCCCCAATTCCTCGATCTTTCGCATCAGCTCCCGAATATCGACCGGCTTCTGGTAATAATAGGTGGCACCCCGCTCGTAGGCGTCCTGCTGGATCTCCTCGGAGCCGTGGGCGGTCATGATGATGACCTTGGTCCCGGGCCAGTACCGCTTTATATACGTGAGAAGTTCCAATCCCTCCACACCCAACATCCCTGACATCCGGATATCGGCGATCACGAGGTCAAAGTTATAGCGCTTCAAAGCCTCTTCGGCCGGCTCAAGACGGCTTGCCGTGATAACTTCCACATTCTTCGTCCGCAACGCGTAGGAAAGAGTCAGAAGGATGGTCGGTTCATCATCTACGATGAGTATCCGCTTCAGTGCCGTTGCTTCGTTCATGTGTATTATAGCATCTCCAACGGTTATTTCGATCGGAACAGGGAACATAGTGCAACATTCATGCTTTTTGAATTATACCATAAAAACAATTAATTGCATTAATTACAGGCCCTTTAAGTGACCGATAATACGACAGCGAACGCGGTAATCCTGCCGGGAATCGTCAGCCTTGATTTTGAAAAGGAATAATGATAGTCTGGCCTGCTGGGAAAATCATGACAAGCGAAAGAATCTCCATAAAGCACCTGACCCTTGATGAGCTCAAGGCAAAACTGGACACCATGGGCCTCAAGGGATACCGGGCCGGCCAGATCATCTCGTGGATCTATCAGCAGTATGCGGTCTCGTTCGAGGAGATGACGAACATCGCAAAGGTCGAGCGCGACCGGCTTGCAGCGGTGTTCTCCCTGACCGTTCCCTCGCTGCTGCAAACGGAACGATCATCGGACGGCACACGCAAATTTCTGTTCGGCCTCGAGGACGGCCACACCATCGAAAGCGTTCTCATCCCGGATGACGACCGGCAGACGCTCTGCATATCTTCTCAGGTCGGGTGTCAGCAGGCCTGCCGCTTCTGTCTGACCGGACAGGGGGGGTTCACGAGGAACCTGGCTTTTTTCGAGATAGCCGGCCAGGTCCTGGAGGTATCGCGCATTCTGAAGAACGAAGGGTCGCGGGGGATCACCAATATCGTGCTCATGGGAATGGGGGAGCCGCTGGCGAATTTCGAAGAAGTGCTCAAGGCGATCCGGATCATTACTTCTGACCGGGCGCTGGGTATTTCCGGCCGCCGGCTGACCCTGTCGACCGATGGCCTCGTTCCTGAAATGGATGCCTTGGGACGCGCGGGAGCAAAGGTGAATCTCGCCGTCTCGCTCAATGCCACGACCGACGAAACGCGTGACCGGATCATGCCCGTGAACCGGCGCTATCCTCTCAAGGAATTGCTGGCCGCCTGCAGGAGGTTCCCGCTCGAGCCGAGGCGGCGCATCACCTTCGAATATGTTCTGCTCCGGGGGGTGAACGATTCCGGGGACGACGCGCTCCGGCTCGCCCGGCTGCTCAAGGGCATCAAGTGCAAGGTGAACCTCATCCCGTTCAATCCATTTCCCGGGAGCGAGTTCAAACGGCCCGATGACGCCGCCGTAAAACGTTTTCAGAAGATCCTGCAGGACCACCACTACACGGCCCTGGTGCGCGAATCACGCGGCCGGGACATCTCCGCCGCCTGCGGCCAACTCAGGGAGCGCGCGGCGGCAGCGGGAAGCGATTAGGTATCATTCGTGAATTCCAGATACCCGCTTCCTCACCAATCCCCGCAATAATCGAACGCCTGCACGTTGGTGAGCCTTTGTATATTTTCCCCGGTGTCGGACATCCGGTAGAGGTTTGCAAGCGCGTCAGCCTCAGCCTCGTCCCGGTCGCAGCTGCTGGAAAAAACGACCTCATGACCCGACCAGACAGGGGACGAATCAGCTCCGCGCGCAGGAGGTTCGTACAGAACGATCTCCCCGGTGTCCACATGCAGCCTGCGGAGGTGGGGCGTATCCAGGTCGCAGCGAAAGATGAGCCAGGACCCGTCGGGAGACCAGGAAGGGTTCGCATGGAGCGTATCGTCCGTGGTGAGCTGCCGCTGTTCCCTGCCTCCCGGGTCCATGACCAGGATATGGGAGGACTTGGATCCCGGCGCGAACCGGACAAAAGCGATCAGATCGCCCCGGGGCGACCACATCGGGTTCATGTGCTCCGAAGGCCCGGTGGTAAGCCGGGTGAATCCCGTCCCGTCCATCTTGACCACGTGGACCTGCTGGAGCCCCTTCTCGTCGGCGCCGGCGAACACCAGCCGACTGTCGTCGGCGGACCAGTCAACGCTGCTGATGTTGAGGTCTCCGGTCGTGACCTGGGCCGTTTTCCGGGTTGCAAGGTCCATGAGGAAGATATTGTACAATCTCCTCTCGTGGTTCTTCGTGCTCACGAAGGCGATCAGGGTCCTGTCCCTGTTATATCGGGGCGCTGCATGGTCGGCGTATTTCCCGTCGGTCCCCGGATTCATCGTGAGCCGGGTCTCGTTCTTCCCGTCCCGGTCGATGGCAAAGAGGTCGTTGAACATCTCCTTGCCGTCCCCGTTGAAACGGGTAAATACGATTCGCGCGTGGTCCATGGCAAAAACCTCTCGGTAAAATCATTTTTTGGGCAGCTCATCGCTCTGCCGCACAGCATGCCGGCAAGCGACGTGGTCTTATAACGATATTCAGCTTTCCAAGCGCACTTTCGCTGCGCACGTGCAGGCCTGCTTTTTCCCTTGTACGAGCCATTTCAAGTGCATGCTTTATCGCGGCTATCGCATCAGAGCAGCCCGGCGCTGGGGTAAGTCAGAGGCTTAGTCGTGAGCCGTTCTCTTGTCCCCGTGTCTCCCCGTCGCCGCGTCCCCGTGTCAGCTGTTAACCGGCAGTTCAACGGTAACGGTCGTGCCCTTGCCCGCCGTAGTCTGCACGTTGATCTTCCCCCCGAAGGCATCGACCAGTTCCTTCACGATCGAAAGACCCATGCCGATGCCCGAGCCGGCTCCGCGGAAAAAGTGCTCGTAGATGTGCGAGAGATGGGCGCGCCGGATGCCGGTTCCGGTGTCTTTGACCGAGAAGACCACCAACCCCTCCCTGCGGCCTGCGGTCAGCGTCACGCTGCCGGAATCCCTGATGAAACGGGCTGCGTTGTCCGTGATGTTCCCGATGATGCGGCCGAGGCACTCGCGGTCGGCCTGCATACTAAGCCCTGGTTCGCATTCGATGGCATACGTGATGTCCTTGTCACGCACTGCCTGCCGCGTCTCCTCGATGATGCCCTCAAGCAGCGGCTCTATCTGCAGGAGTTCCTTCCTGGAGGCACGGGCGATCTCTTTGGCCTGGGACAGCTGCTCCAGGCCGGCAATGATCTTCTTGAGCCTGTCAGTCTCCTCATAGAGCACATGCAGGCGCTCCTTGTCCGCAGGCGCTTCGTCCTCCAGGATATCCTCCAGCTCCTCCTCGATGACCTCAACGGACATCCTGAGCTCTCCGGCTGTTTCGGACAGGATCGCGCCGGACGTGTGCGTGCCAGGCCCGCCGGCATCTTCCAGGCTCTGGCCGATCATTACTTCAGCCTTCCCGGCCATGACCGTCCTCACCGGTGCACGGCTTACGCTGTGCGGCCTGCCTGTCCTGAACAGGGCAACAAGCAGGACAAAGGCAAGCACGGTCACCAGCAGGAAAGCGAGGCTCAGCCGCATGTTCGACCTGCCGGACAGGACGCCCTGGTCAGGCCGGCTGAAGTCGTTGATGGTCATGGCGTTCACGAACAGCAGAACTGCCAAGGCGATGACCGCGACACCGGCGATAAAGACGATGCTCTTGGACCGGTATGTATTCGGCATAGTGCTCATTTCTGAACGGGATGAAAGATGCGAAGTTCCGAGACAGGACTTTACCAAAAAATGGAGGATGTTGCTACAGGAACTTTGTGTTCAGGTCGGCCTGGGGCTTCGCAGGCGGATGGAGGAATTGGGCCAGCCTGCGAGCGGCCTCGGCAATGCGCGGCCCCGACCCCCCGGGAAGTTGCTTGCCTAATGCGTACTTTTGTTGTACGGGAGAACTCTCTCGTTCACCATTGTGAATTCCAGAGAATGGGGGAATCGGTTATGAAAAAAATGAAAAAATGTTCGCATCCTTCGTCGTGGTCCTCTGTACAGCAGCGCTCCTCTTCTCCTGCACAGGCAGCGACGGGCAGGCAGGTCGGAATACTTACCTTAAAGCGCCGCCCATGCCCAGGTGAACACGACAGGTACAGGGGTTGAAAGTTGCGCGGTATGCCACAAGGCAGTGGCGTATTCGGATTTGACAAGATCCACGTGCTCGAGCCGTAAGAAGTTCGCTCTCCTCACGACAGCTGCTCAGAAATAGCAAGGCCGGCAGAAGCGACTCTGCCGGCCTTACTTCGTTCTAAGGGCATCCGGCGAAAATCCGTTACGGCATGCTCGGTCGTCGATAGCTAAGCACTCTCTCCCTTTTTCCCTCTCCGAAGATTAAGGCCCCCTCACCTCGCATCCTCTCCCTCAGAGGGGAGAGGAAGGAAGGAGAGGGTGAGTTTTCATCAACGGGCGGGGGTGAGGGGCAGTCATGACCGGAAACTCGCCCTTCGGGCTCAGACATCAGAAATACTTCACCCTCTGACGCAGTCGCCGGCCTGGATTTTTAAAAGGGAACTGCCGTAAACCATGGAAGCCGGCAGGGAAGAACAAGTAGCCAGTAGCCAGAAAGGATCAGCAGAAAAAATCGGGGCAGTTAGAAAGAAAAGGCCGCTGAGCTCAGACCCAGCGGCCTTTGCATGAAACATCACGATACCTCGGTATTACAGGATGCCGCCGGAGAAGATGATGCTGTCGAACGTGCGATTCAATGTCTTGCTCGTGAAATTCTGCATCGGCATGCCGGGCTGACAGGTGATCTGCTGTCCGACCTTGACCTTCGTGTCCGGCAAGGCAACCCACGTCCTCTTCCCGCCATTCTCTATAGAAACATAGGTATACCCGCCGGAATTCATCGTTTCCACCACTTTCCCCGAAAGGGAATCGCCGGCCGGAACCGCATGTCCCGCGGGCTGCGACTGGGACACAGGTGCCGGGGCTTCCTGCTTGGCTGATTTACAACCGGCTGCGCCGATCAACACCACAACAGCTGCTGCAACTACCAGATTGGACAATTTCATCATCGGTCTCCTTGTTCGTAGGTAACGAAGCGCCCGATCAGCACAAGGTGATGGGCGCTCCGCATATTATTGACAAGCTGGATATTACTGTTTTTTTCGGGAAATGCAAGCCTGTTTTTTTCGAACCAAGTGTCCCGGGCACTGCAGAAGCGGCAGCGGCCTTCGGGACCCAATGATCGTTTCTGGCCGTTGAGATACCAAACGGGGCCTGGGACTAGGCGGCGCAAAAGCTGTCGTGGATGATTTTGATCCGGGCGGCGTCTCGGGAGGGAAGGGAAAACCGCTGCTGCTGCGGCCTCGTGGATGTACGTCATGCGGAGTATACTGCTACGCGCTCCTACCGCTGATGATCTGGTTCACGACGCTCAGGAGGTCGGCTGTCTGGATGGGTTTGGCGATGTAGGCATTGGCACCCAAGGCAAGGCCGCGCTTCCGGTCCTCATCGGCGCCCTCGGTGGTGATGATGATGATGGGGATTGCCTTGTGTACGGGGTCATTGCGGACCATGGAGACGAGCTTGAGGCCATCCATGATGGGCATATTGATGTCGGTAAGGATAATATCGAACTTCTGGGTCGATAGTTTCTTTAGCGCATCAATGCCGTCATTCGCTTCGATGACCTTGCTCCCGGGAATGCGCTTCAGGGCAAAGGTAATGAGCTGCCGCATGGTAGGGGAGTCTTCAACGACCAGAAAATTATATTCCGGCATGTAAAACCTCCGTTATTTCTCTTTCAGCAGATCGAGGAAGCTCTGGATCGTGGAGAGCTTGCGCTCCGATTGAGAATAGAGCTTCGAAGAAAAGAGCGCCGTCGCGGCATGGCCGGCCAGCATGGAGAACAGCTCGAAGTCCATGTTGGAGAACTGTGTCTTCTGTATGAGGAGCTTGTAGATGACAATGGCGCCGATCACGTGCTCCTTGATCTTGAGCGGGATGCAGACCAGCGGGTGGCTGTAATCGACGCCGCTGAGGTCCGTGGGGTCCCCTTCGCGGTAAAAGGCTTCGCCGTTCTTCACCACGTCCCCGATGACCCCTTCTCCGATCTTGATGTTCTCATGCGCTTCCGGACCCATGCCCTCCTGGGCGACGATCGACAGCTCGTTCGTGCTCTCATCGAGCATCATGATGGAAAATTCCTCGGCGCCGATCAGGTTCATGACGATCTCGAGGATGATCTTCAGGGACTCGTTGAAGTCCAGGGTAGAATGCAGCTGGTAGCTCGCCACGTAGAGGTTCGCCAGATTATTGTTCTCCGCCTCCACTTCAATATAGCGGCTGGCAAAATCCTTGTTCTCCTCCTCTACCTGTCGGTACCGGTCAAGAAGGTTCTTGTTCTCATCCTCCAGAAACCGGAGCCGTTCTTCCATGGTGTGCAGCTTGAAATCACCCTCGCGACCAGAGAATTTCGACACCTCTTCATGCTGGGCAAGACGGTATCTGAGCTTCTCGTTCTCTCTGAGCAGTTCCTGGGTGAATTCTTCCCCTTTTCTGAAGACCTGGAGAAAATCCTCAACCTTCTTGTTCAGGGAGCCGGCGTCCTTATCCATCCAGTCCTCCTCGGAGCAGCCCTTTATCCCGGCTGCACATCCAGCGGCAGTACGGCAAAAAAGCGGGGCGTGGTCCCGTTCCCGCGGCTGATCTGCACGGTATTTGCCGTGGCAAATCGTACGTAATTATAGACGAGATGTCGTAAATTATCAAGCGTATTTCCTGTTACCGGGCACAGCCTACGAGCGGCCGCCCTTTCCTGTGCAACGGGTCGAGATCTCTTCGGCCATTTTCACCAGGGGCAGGACCTTATCGACAGCACCGGCGCGGATCGCTTCCTGGGGCATCCCGAAGATCACAGCGCTCTCCTCGCTCTCGGCAAGGCATTGTCCCTTCTGGTTCTTTATGGCCAGCGCGCCCTGCGCGCCGTCGTTTCCCATCCCCGTAAGCACCACCCCCAGGGCGGCAGCCCCGCAGGCATCGGCAACAGAGCTCATCATCCGGTCTGCGGACGGCACATATTTATCGGCAGGGGCCCGGGGAATGAGCTCCGCGAACAGGCCATCCCGGTCACGCCTGACCAGGAGGTGGTAACCGCCGGGCGCGACAAACGCCATGCCCGCCTTGATGCGGTCCCCCGCGGTTGCTTCGCTCACGACGAGCGGGGAGATCTTGTTCAGCCGTTCGGCAAAGCTCCGGGTGAATCCCGGCGGCATGTGCTGGGAGATCACGATGCTCGCTCCAAAATCGCCGGGAAGCCCGGTGAGGATCGCCTGGATGGCGGGAGGGCCTCCCGTGGAGGAAGCGATCGCCACGATCTCGATATCGCTCTTCCGCGGGACCGCTTCCATGTCCTTGTGGACGACCGGGGCGTCCCGCTCCCGCGCAAGCAGGGCGATGGTTGACTTCACTTTTCCCATCTCAAGGGAAAGGATGGAGCGCACCTTGGCAAGGAGCTCTTCTTGTATGCCCTCGATGCTCTTGGATATCCGCGCCTCGGGCTTGGCAAGAAAATCCACCGCACCCAGCTCAAGGGCGCGTATCACGCTCCTGCTGTCGGAACGGGAGGAGATGACCAGGACAGGCGTCGGCCGCTCCTTCATCAGCCACCGCAGGAACGTAAAGCCGTCCATGTTCGGCATTTCGAGGTCCAGGGTGATCACATCCGGCGTCAGCCGTAGCGTCTTCCCGATGGCATCCACGCCGTCGGTGGCGGTCCCGACCACTTCGATGCCGCTGTCTCCTGCCAGCATCTGCGACAGGGCCCCCCGGTTGAATGCAGAATCGTCGACGACCAGGGCCTTTATTTTTTTTGCACTGTTCATAGGGATGTCGTTGAAGCTCCCTACTGCAAACTGCATGGAGCTTCGATCCTCAAGGTTGAACTGATTGTTCTAATCGCTCGCTAACCCCGGTTACGGGGAATGCGCTCGCTCCTGGATTTAAGCTCCCAAAAACAAATTGCATGGAGCTTCGATCCTCAAGGTTGAACTGATTGTTCTAATCGCTCGCTAACCCCGGTTACGGGGAATGCGCTCGCTGCTGGGTTCCCGTGGGGGTTCACCCGGTCCTCACGCGGACCGGCTTTTGATAGACCATGTCATGCTGCAAGGTGCGCAGGGTGAACGCGGTGGAAATGTTGATGAGGGATTCCGAGTGTCCGAGCAGGAGGTAGCCGCCCTCCTGCAGTTTGTCGTAGAAGGTCTCGATCACCTTCTTCTTGGCATTGCGATCGAAATAGATGATGACATTCCTGCAGAAGATGATGTCCAGGTCCCGGATCAGGCTGGTCTTATAGGGGTCCAGAAGATTGACGTAACTGAAGGAAACGAGCTGCCGAACGGCATCGATGATCCGATAGTCGCCTTTGCCTTCTTCGACAAAATACTTTTTCAGCATGTCGGGCGGCGTCGCCCGGTGGGAACCTTTCTTGTACATCCCCTTGCGCGCCGTGTGCAGTACGCGCTGGTTGATGTCGCTCCCCATGATCTCCACCTGCCAGTCGCGCCACCAGTTGCCGGACTCCAGCAGGAGGATCGCGATCGTATACGCTTCCTCGCCGGTCGAGCACCCGGCGCTCCAGATGCGCAGGCTCTTTTTCCCGGAGTTCCTGCTGCGAAGCTCGGGGAGGATCTCGTCGGAGAACGCCTTGAGCTGGGCGACTTCCCGGAAAAAATAGGTCTCATTGGTCGTGAGATTGTCCACGAGGACGACGATCTCATCCTCGCGTCTCCGGTCATACCGGAGAAAGTGATAGTACTCCTCAAAGCTCTTCAGTTGATGCTGCTCGAGCCTCCGGTTGAGCCGCCGCTCCAGCAGGAACTTGGAGCCGTCATCAAAGAAGATGCCGCAATAGTCGTGGATGAAGTCCCGCAGAAGCCGGAAGACGTCCTCAGGAAGCGGGATGAGCTGGTCGTTGAACATTTATCTCCCCAGGGCGTCACGGGCCGCCTGCCGGACGGTCAGATCCGGATCCGCCGCGGCCAGCTGCTCGAGCAGGAGGTCGGTGGCCGGGTCTCTCCGCTGCTTCAGGATCTCCGTTGCCGATTTCCGAACGCTCCAGTGGGGATCGGAAAGGCGCGACAGGACAACGGGGCGGACGCGGACCCAGTCATAGGACGAAAGGGCATGCAGGACGGTCTTGCGTACTTCGGGGTCGGGATGGCCTTCCAGGGCAAGGAGGGGGTCCAGCGCCTCGCGGACAGCCGCGCTGCCCACCACATCAACGAGCGCAAGCAGGAAGATGTCGCTGGCCCCGGTCAGGTGGCCGGCCAGGACCGCGCCGAACCGGTCCGCGCCGATCCTCCCCAGTGCCCGTGCCGCCGCGGCACGGACCCAGAGGTCCTCGTCGTCCAGCAGCGGAATAAGCGCTTCGGCGGCCTCTGGTATGCCGGACTTTCCCATGGCCTCGGCCGCCAGCATCCGGACTTCCGGATCATCGTCGGTGATGGCCAGCAGAAGGGGACGCGAAGCCTGGCTGCTGCGGATGGTGTCCAGGGCGATGACGACGGCCTTCCGCACTGCCGGCTCCTCGTCTTTCAGGGCAAAGGCCAGCGCGTCCATGGCCCGTTCCGTGCCGAACCGCCCCAGGAGACGGACGATGTTCCTGCGCATGCCGGCTTCCTGCGCCGTAAAATCCCTCAGCAGGCCGTCCAGGACCGACTCGTTCCCGATGGCGGCGAGGGCGCGGATCGAACATTCCTGTACGTTCTCGTACTCATCTTCCAGAAGCCGCAGCAGGGACGGGACCGCTTTCGCGCTCCTGATCCGTCCGAGGGACTCCGCCGCCGCGCCGCGAACGTGTCCGTTCTCATCGTCGAGCAGGGAGAGGAGCGCGTCCTCGGCTTCACTCCTTCCGAGCTCTCCCAGCACCATGGCAACGACGCGGCGGACCAGAACGTTGTCGTCCCCGAGGCGGCCGAGCAACAGCGAAACCCCCTCCGTTCCCAGGTGACGAAGCGCCTGGACCACGACGTCTTCCATCTCTTCGTCGCGCAGCAAAGAAAGAAGCTTCGGGACCGCGGACGGCCTGCCGGTCCATCCGAGGACGGCAATAGCCGCTTTTTGCAGTTCGCCGCCGCTCGAATCGATAAGCTCCTCGAGCAGCGGGAACGCCTGGGCCGCGATCCCGGAACGGACCGCATCGCTGATCTTATTGTGGTCGGCAGGCAGGCTCTTTCGGTAAACGGCGGCTAGGGCGACAACGGACACTTCGCGCACGATGCGAAGCGGGTCGACCAGTCCCTTGACAAGCGGCGGAAGCGTCTGCACGTTGCCGATCTTGCCGAGGGACTCCAGGACCGGTTCCCGGAGACTGCTCCGCCCCAACGCGGCCAGCAGCGGGCCAAGGGCGCGCTCGTCGCCGATCTCGCCCAGGGCCTCGGCGGCGGCGTAGTCCAGCCAGCTCTGATCGTTCGCGGTCAGGCAGCCGATGAGGACGTCAACGGCTCGGCGGTCCCGGATCTTTCCCAGGGCCTCCGCTGCCGCCACCCGGACGTTCTCATCCGGATCTTTCAGCTTTTCCATGAGCCCCGGGACCGCGCGGGCATCCCGGATGTCTCCCAGGACATCGATGGCGAACTTCCGCACATCAGGATCGCGGGTCTCCAGGAGCGGCAGGATCGGACCCACCGCGGCGGCCCCGATCTGGACCAGCGCCTCGATGGCGGAGTTCCGGGCGCCGGCGTTGTCCTCGGCGCTCAGGCGCTGGACCAGACCGTTGGTGACCTCATCGTCAGCGAAGGAGACCAGCCCTTCCACCGCCGTCTTCCTCACCCGCCAGTCCGCGTCTCCCAAAGCGCGGAGCAGCAGCGGGGCCGCCCCCTTGCCGGTGCGCCCGAGATCGATCACGGCTTCACGACGCTCCTCGGCATCGCTGCTACCGAGCTTTCTGCTCAAATGCTCAAGGGTGGACATTGCCCGCCTCCGCCAATGCCGTCCGTTCTTCGCCGCTCAGGATCCGGGTGATATCGATAATGATGATGAGCCGGTCCATGGCCTTGGCAACGCCCCCGATGAATCCGGCCTGCTCACCGGTCGCCGCCGCGGGCGCGGGCTCGATCTGGCGAAGGGGGACGTGCAGTACCTCGCGCACGGAATCCACCACCAGCGCGAGCAGCTTCTGCGCGCCGCCCGTCCCCACCAGAGCGCCCCGGATGATGATCATGCGCATCTTCCGCGGATTGTTCCGTACCTCCGTGAGACCGAACCGCTTGCGAAGGTCAACGACCGGGATGATGATGCCGCGCAGATTGATCACCCCTTCGACGAACTGCGGCATGCGGGGAAGCGGCGTGATCGGCAGCGGCCGGATGGCCTCCGTGATCACCCCGATGTCGAGGCCGAACTCTTCCTGCCCCACATGAAAGGTGACGATCTGCGCTATTTCCTCGGCAACGGCAGTCTTCTTTTTGTTGGTGTCCCGTAGCATGATAATTCCGGAGTGGCCCGTCACATCCTCTCGTTGCTCGTAACTAATACAAACGCACTTATTATTGATGAACTCGTAAGAAGTAAAATTTTCACACGAAGGCACAAAGACACGAAGAAAGATAAATTGAAATCATTCAGGTTTTTCTCTGTGGACTTCGTGATCTTTGTGTGAAAAGGGCTTTTTACGACTTTGTCACTATGGTGTCATTGCGAGGAGCGAAGCGACAAAGCAATCTTATACTTTACAACGAGATTGCCGCGCTCCCTTCAGTCGCTCGCAAAGACAACGCAACAAAACTTTATGCGCTTGTATTGTCCCGCGTTTATATCGTGAACCGGCCGAGCTCTTTCTTCAGTGTGCCCGTCTGGACCGTCAGCACTTCCACGGCACTGTTCAGATTGTCGGCCAGTTCGGCGTTCTCCCGGGCCGTCATCTTGATCCGTTCAATGGCCTTCACGATGAGGTCGCTGCCCGTCCGTACCTCTCCCGACGCCCGTTTCACCATGTTCACCTTGGAGCCCATGGTCTCCATGACATTCGTGATGTTCCGGCTGGCCTTTACCTGCTCGGCCGTCGCCGACTTGACGAAATGGGTGATCTCCCGCATCCGCTCGGACGCGCGCATGATCTGTTCGCTGCCGGTCTTCTGCTCCGATGTGGCCCGTTCGATCTGGTGGGCCATATTATTGATACCGTCCACGGCCTCGCTCACCTGACGGATGCCCGTGACCTGTTCGGCTGTGGCCCTGCTGATGTTTCGGCTCATCTCGCGCGACTGGTCGGCGCGTTCCAGGATCTTCCGGAGGGCGTCCCCGGCCTCCCGCGCAAGGAGCGTTCCCTCCGCCGCGAGCTGGACCCCCTTCCGCATGACCTCCACCGCCTCCCGGGACTCCTCCTGCACGGACACGATGAGCTTCCCGATCTCCGAGGTCGACGATGCGGTGCGGTTTGCCAGCTCCCGGATCTCGGCGGCGACCACGGCGAATCCCTTTCCGTGCTCACCGGCCTGGGCAGCCAGAATGGCGGCGTTCAGGGCAAGCAGGCTGGTCTGGTCCGTGACGTCCTCGATGACCGTCAGGATGCCGCCGATGTTCTCGGCGCGCTCACCGAGCCGATTGATGACATCGGCGGTCCGCTGCGACTCTTCCTCGATGCGGCGCATCCCCTCGATCGTCTTCTCGATGGACCGCATCCCGAGGTTCTGGGCGTCCGCGGTGACCGCCTCGGCGAGGGCGACCGACTGCTTCGCGCCGGACTCCACTTCCCGGACCGCCGCGCTGATCTCGGTGGTCGTTGACGCGGTCTCGCCGGCCAGCACCGAAAGGACCCCGACGCTCTCGGCGTTCTGACGGATCGAGGCCGACATCTGGGTAATGGCCGAAGAGGTCTCTTCGATGGAGGAGGAAAGGTCGGTCATGAGGCGGGCGACCTCGTCAATGGAGGCCGCGGTCTCGATCACGGCCGACGATGTCTGTTCCGCGGTCTCGCTGAGATCATCCATGCTCCCGCTGATCTCCTTCAGGGAGAAATGCATCTCGTTCACCGACGATGCGGCCTCTTCCAGGGCCTCGTTCTGCACCTTGCTCGCGGCCGAGACGTTCACCGCGACGTCCGTGACCTCTCCCGACACCAGCACCAGCTGTTCGGAGGACCCCCGTATGTTCCCGATCATCCCCTTGAGGCCGATGACCATGCGGTTAAGCCCCCGTCCGAGGTTGCCGATCTCGTCGATCGTGCTCACCCGCACGTTCTGCGTCAGGTCGCCGGCCGCAATGGCCGACGCCACGGCCTCCGCCGCGCTGGTCGGCGCAGCGATCATCCGGCGCGTCATGAAATACACAATGACCGCGATCGACAGGACGATCACCAGACTTGTCGCCAGCAGCAGCGCCACCACCTTCGCGGTGTTCGTCCGCGCTTCGGCGCGGGAGAAGCCCATCCTGACCTCTGCCAGCTTGGCCCCCGCGAGCATGACGTCGACCGACACCTCGACCGGCGATAGTTCCCGGCGGATGGCCGCGGACAGTTTGGCGACGTCATCGGTATTTTCCGCATCCCTCACCGCCTTCACGTCTTCGTTCCGTACGTTGAAACTGGCCCGTGCGCTGGTGAGCGGCGTCCCGTCGATGTTCGTAAAGACGACGGCGATGATGTCCTGGGACTTTACCACGTCCTCAACGAGCATGTTCAGACCTATCAGGTCCTTGGCTATCAGCCGGTCGACGGAGGCCTTTCCGAGCACGATGCCGATGTCCCGCCCCCGTTGTTCCATGGTGCGGTATTGAGAATCGAGCAGCATGCGGCCCACAAAGAGCGAGCCCAGCAGCATCAGGACGGTGATCCATCCGGACAGGGTGATCACGAGCTTGAGCCCCATGCTCGACCTGATCGCATCCTTGAGCCGTTCGTTGAATGTTTTTTCCATGTCGTTCCTGTGCGCCGGCTAGAGTTTGAACTTCTGCAGTTCCGATTGGAGGGCTGCTCCCTTTTCCCGGAGGGCCATCTCCGCCATGTCCATCTCCACGGACACGTTCACGTTCTCTTCCGTGATCTTCTGGATGCGGGTGATGGCCTCGCTGATGTGCTGCGCGCCGAGGCCCTGCTCCGACGTGGACCTTGCCACCTGGGCGGCCTGGACAGTGACCGCCTCCATGGCCCGGGCGATCTGCTTGCTCCCGACCGTCTGCTCCTGCGTCGCCGTCTTCATCTGCCGGGTGATGTCACGCATCTTCTCCGCCGCCTGGGCGATGCGCTCGCTGCCCTTTTGCTGCTCCTGCATGGCATGGGCGATCTGCTCGATCTGTTCCGCGATGTTCACGGACGCATCGGTGATCTGCGCCACCCCTTTGGCCTGCTCGGCCGTGGTCAGTTCGATGGCACGCGCCATTTCCGCCGACTGTTTGGAGCTCTCCGCCACATCCTGAAAGACGTCACTCGTCATTTTCACGAGCTCCGCGCCGCTCTCCACGGCCTTCAGGCCTTTACCCATGGCCTGCACGCTGGCCGCGGTCTCCTGCTGGACGGCGGCGATGACATTGGCGATCTCCTTGGTGGAGGCCGCCGTGCGCTCCGCCAGTTCGCGGATCTCCTCGGCAACAACGGAGAATCCCTTCCCGTGCTCTCCCGCCTGCGCCGCAAGAATGGCCGCGTTCAGGGCGAGCAGGCTGGTCTGGTCCGTCACCTCGTCGATCACCTTCAGGATCTGCCCGATCTCCTGCGACCGCTTCCCGAGCCGGTTGATCACCTCCGCCGTGGACTCCACCGTCGAGCGGATGTTCTGCATGCCGGTCATCGCTTCCCGGGCCGCCGCCATCCCCTGCTCTGATGCGCTCTTCGCGACCCGCTCGGCAAGCCGCGCCGATTCCTGCGCCTTCTGCTCCACCGCTTTCACGGTGGCGCTCATCTCCGTAATGGAGGAGGACGTCTGCTCGGCCGCGGAGGAAAGGGCCTCGGTATTCTCGGTCACCTGGCGGATCGATGCCAGGGTCTGCACGATGGAGGACGCGGTGTCCTCGGCCGCCGAGGACAGCCCGCCGGCATTCTCGGCCGCCTCCTCGATGGAAGCCGCCATCTCCGCAACCGACGACGAGGCGTTCGTAGCGGCCTGGGACATCTCCGCCGCGTTCTCGGCGACGCCCTTGATCGAGGCGATCATCTCGCCGACCGTCATGGCCGTCTGCTCTCCGGCCTCATGCTGGACACGGGCGCCCTGGCTCATCTTCTGTGTCGCCGTGTTCATGATCTTCATGGCCTCGCCCAGCCCGCCGGTCATCTGGTTGATCCGGCCGAGCATCTCCCGGAGGCTTGAGGAGAGGGTATTGATCGCGATGCCCAGCTCGGTGATCTCGGTCTTTCCGCTCACCTCGACCTGGCGGACGAGGTCGCCCCCCGCCATCAGGGTCGCGTTCCTGGCCATGTGACCCAGGGGGTCGGTGATCATGCGTTTCATAAAAAGGGTCACCAGATAGGTGGCCAGCACGAACGTCACAAAACTCACCACGAGCGACCAGACGAGCAGGCCCCGGATCGGGCGGTTCACCGCGCTTGCATTGAGCGCAATACGGAACACCCCCATTTTCTTGCCGTCAGGGCCCATGAGGGGGATGGCCCTCTCATACTGGTCCCCCGTTTCGTCGGAGTATTCATGCTGTAGCGTCTCTGTGGCGTCCATGGCCTTGCGGCTGCCGGGATCGGTCGCCTGCGTGCCCTCGCGGGCCTTGTCGGTCGCGTAGAGGATCTTGCCGTCCCTGTCGACGATAAGGGCGCGGGAGATCTCGCGGTCGCTTTCCATGAGCCCGCGGAGCTTGTCGCTCATGCCGTCCAGCGCGCTCAGCGGCAGACCGAACCCGGTGACCTTCTCAATGTCCTTTCTGACGCCTTCGGCCAGCGCCGTGGTCTGCCCGATCACCGCGTCCCGGTATTTCCCCGCCGCGCTATAGATAGTGAGGCCCGTGTTCAGGGCCAGGGCCGCGAGCAGGATGCCGCCGGTGGCGACGACCGCTCTTGTTTTCAGCGTCATTCCATCCCACAGCTTCATTTTATCACCTTCGTCGCATCAGAGATCAGGTCCATGGACGGCTTCAGCCCCAGGTTCGCGGCCTCCTTCAGATTAAGGACCAGTTCGATCAGCTTGGGCATTTCCGGCGCGATGCTGGCGGGGCTCTCGCCGTTCAGCAGTTTTGCCGTGATGCGCGCCGCTGCCTCGCCCTGTTCCACGGCGCTCGGGGCAAGGGTCAGGATGACCCCCTTGTCGCCCGAGCCGCCCATCTGGCTCAGGGTCGGGACCTTGCTGCCGTGGGCGTTCTTCACGATATCGGCCAGCGCTTCATTGATCGTCGCGCTCACCGAGATGAGCACGATATCGGCCTTGCCGGCGAAGGTGAGCGCCCGGGCGTCATCGACACGCCTGACGGCCATCTTCACGGTCTTGAAGCCGTACTGGCCCTCAAGGGCCGTAAGCTCCTCGACCTGCTGCACCGAGTCGGGCTCCAGCTCGTTGTAGACCACCGCCAGCTTGGTGAAGGAAACCAGCTTTTTTGCATACTTCAGGAGACTCGTGAGCGGCACCTTGGAACTGATGCCGGTCATGTTGCGGGCCACCACCCCGATGCCCGCAGGGTCATACACGCCGGCGTAGACGATGGGAATGGACTTTGTTTCCCTGATGGCCAGAAGCGACGGGGCGCCGCCGTACGTGATAAGCACGTTCACGTCGGCAACGACCAGCTTCCGGACCGCGTTGGTCCAGGAGAGGGGGTCCGGCGCCGGCATCTGGAGCAGGGTGTCCACCTTGCGGCGGTCGAAACCCTCCTTCACGAGGCCGTTGGCGAAGGCGCGGTGCAGGTCCTGGTAATAACCTATGTTCCCGGCCATCACCACGCCGATGGTCTTGTCGCCCGCCCGAGCGGGCGCCGCGCAGATAAGGAGTGCGGCACAAAGCAGCCAGGTTGTCGTTCTCATACTCCCTCCCCTTACCATCGGTACGACAGGGTGGCAAGAGCGATCTGGTTCGTGCCATCCTGTGCGCTGTCAAGAATATCGTCAAGCTTGCGGACCTGATAGCGGAACTCGGTGCCGAGGCTCTTCGAATAACGAACATCAAGGTTTGCCCCTGCCGTGGTCTCGACCAGCTTGATGCTGGTCAGCTCTGCGATCCCGGTGCTCCCGGCCAGCGCGCCGGCGTTCTGCCAGTTGCCCCGCGACCAGCTCCTGCCGGCTTCCGCGGTGAACAGCATGGCGTCGGCCAGGGCATAGCTCGCGGAAAGCGAGGCCACATGGGCCGTGTCGGCGTAGGGCACGCCGCTCTCCGTCGTAATACCGCCGAGGCTGTCGCTATAGGCGACGGGCCCGTTCTGCTTGTTCTGGAAGAACGCATAGCTCGGCGTGATCGAGGTCTTCTTTCCCAGGATGAAGGTGATCGAGCTCAAGACCCGGTTCCGTTCCGCTGTCCACTTGTCCGTGAACGGCGCCTGCAGGTCGCTGCGCTCTTCCCGCACGGTCCCGCCCGAAAGCAGCCAGTTGAACCACGACTTCGGCGTCCAGGTGAGCACGCCGCGCGCTTCGTCGCTTGTCGCGGGATAGGTGGTGTCCACGCTGTTCGCCGGCACCGCGGCGGTCCGATGGCTGACGTCGCCGCGCAGCATGAGCTTGTTCGTGAACCGGTACGTGGCGCCCAGCCGTGCGGTGTTCCGCGTGACCTTGTCGTCGAGCTTCCAGCTTCCGGCAGCGTCTCCCGTCCATACGTCGCGGTTAAGAGATTCAAAGGCATACTCGGCGCGCACGGTGAGCCTTTCCGTGGCGCGGTACCGGACCATGCCGCTCATGATGTCCCTCTGGTAGTTGATGGCCTTCCGGACGGTCGTCGCGGTGGTCAGGGTGATAAGCGAAGAGATCGTGTCGGGGTTGTCCTGGTCCACGCTGTGATGACGATACTTTACCGCAACGGTGAGGTCCTTGGTCGGGATCCAGCCGAAGTCGCCGGCGGCGTTCACGAACGCAGCTTTCACGTTGCTGTCCGTGTTCTTCCGGTCGCCCGAGGAATAGGTGGCGGCGGCAGAGATGCGGCCGGTATGGGACGTATGGATCTTGACCGTGTCGACCGAGGACTCGAGATCAGGCACCAGGTTGTGCGTGTACGTCCCGACGGCCAGGCTCGTGTCGGTCATGACCTTGCCATGGGTATCCGAGAATTTCTTCGCAGCATGGCTGTACTCGACCTCCACGGGTCCCAGGTGGCTGTTGACGGTGGCCTTCGCCTCCTGGGTCTCGTAATCGATGTCGCGGGAGCGGGACAGTTTGTCCCCCGCGGTGAAGGAGCTCATGAACCGCTGCTGGATCGTCCCGTGCTTCTCCTGGTTCCTGGCCTCGAGGAAGATATGAAAGGGGAAGTCCGGGGCCTTGACGCGGACCTGGAACCGGTTCATGGCGTTCGACGTTCCATAGATGTCCCCGGGGTCCAGGTCCGTTACGGTCCTCCCGCCGGGGGCCGGATCGTTCCGGCCGATGGAATAGTGGTCCAGGTTATGGAACAGCGACCGCGACGCCATGTTCAGCATGACGATGTCCTTGTAGGAGTAGTCGAGTTCACCAAAGTAGTCCCTCGAGTTCTGGATATGCGTCTCGAAAAGCATGCGGTGCGGCAGCGGATCATACTCGATGACGGCCGAGCCGGCCACGGACGAATGCTGGTATTCATACTCTCCCGCCATCGGGTTCCCGCTGGTCATGTTCAACCGGTATCCCAGATTGACGTCGCCCTCGAAGGGCGTGCCGAGCTGGTACTGCCCGCCTGCGGGGGTCTTTTCCTGTGCCCGGAGCGGCGGCGCCAGGAGCACTATCATTGCGATCAGGTATATGATCTTCTTCATGTCAGCCTCCTATCGGACGAACGTGCCCTTGCCGCTGGGCGAGGGGAGATCGGTGCCGTGGATCTGCGAATGGCAGTCGGTGCACCGTGTATAGACAGCCTGCTTCGACTCCGCCGTGGTGGAACCGGAAAGAGGATGGGTCGGATGGCACTGCAGGCAGAGGAACGGCTGACGCACCGGCAGCAGGTGCTGGTTCACCGATCCGTGGGGCGTATGGCAGGCCCGGCAGTCCTCGTTCATGTCCGCGTGCTCAAAGAGGAAGGGCCCTTCCTTCTCAGGGTGACACTGGGTGCAGGTCTCCTTCACCGTGTCCTTCCGGAGGTTCTTCGCCGACATGCCGCCATGGGTGTCGTGGCAGTCCGTGCAGAAGATCTTCTTCTCCGGCACCGGGTGGTGGTTCGGGAGGCTGAAGGCCGCCTTCACGTCCTGGTGGCACTTGTAGCACAGCTCCGTCATCTCGCGGGGCTTCACCTTCAGGTTGTGGCCGGCGTGGATGTTGTGGCAGTCCGAACAGGAGACGTCGGACATGTTGTGCGAGCTGACGTTCCAGTTATGCAGGTTGAAGGTCGCGTTCGCCGTGTGGCACTTGAGGCAGATGAGCGACTTGGCCTGCGCCGGGATCTTTTTCATGTCCACCAGCGTCTTGTAGTCGCAGACCGTCTGCTTCCCGGCCTTGGCGTCCTTGGCCACCTTCTCCGGGGTGATGCCGTCGATGGCCAGGCTCCCCGGCCCGTGGCAGGACTCGCAGTTCACAATGGGCATGCCCGATTCGCGCGACAGCTGGCTGCCCATGGTGGACAGGTCGAAATCGCGCCGCCGCGTGTCGTGGAAGTGGCACGACCGCAGGCAGTTGTCCGTTCCCACGTAGTCCGCGTCGAGTCGGCCGGCGATCATCTTCTCGAACTCCTTGTTCAGGATGATGGGCTTGGCCTCCTTCAGCGCCGCGCACCCAGCGAGAAAGAAGGCGCCGAGCATGCCGGCCAGGATCCAGGTTTTCCATTTCGTCATTCGTTCCATGATAGGTAAATCCTCCTTCGTTCTGAGTGTGGGTTAGGGGCGCTCGGCCGGGATGCCGTTCAAGATGCCATTCGGCAGCAGATAGGTCATGGCATTTGCTTTCCAAGCATAAACCGTCCCGCTCATCGCATTGAGCGTCGTACCGACCGAATTGTTCATCATGGTATCGTCAAGCCAGTCGATCGAATCGTAAATCAGGCGTTTTACGTAGGTGCGGTTGTGGACATAGGCGCCTGGATCATGCTCGAACAGGTTGAAATTGAACGCCGAACCCATGAAGTGCTTTCCGTACGTTTCACCCATGTTTGTGACATCCCAGTCCTTCACGGCATTCGCGCTTCCGGTCAGCATGATCGTGTAGGGAGCGCCGGATACAGTCGGCCCCAGATAGGGTGTCTTGAGCGTGATCTGCGTTTCGCTGTCCACGCTCTGGATCTCATAATTATGTCCGTCAGCAGTCCGTATCTGGTCTGCCGACGCGGTAACGGACGCGGTCTGGAAGGTAGTGAGCGTGCCGGTGACAACCGTGCCGCCCACGTTCACACTGACCGTTCCCGCACTGGTCCGTGCCTTATGGAAATACGGATAGGCCTCGACAAAGCAGATGCCGCGAGTGTCAAGCAGCCGTTCAAGCGCGGTGAGAGAAGCTTCGAACTGCTCGCGTTCCACGTTGAGCTGCTCCATCAGGGCGCTCGTCCCTCCTGCGTGGCAGTTGAAGCAAGCTTCGCTCGCGATGCCGGTGATGCGCTCGCCCTCCCGGGCGACCACGTAAACCTGTCCGACCGTGGTGCTGCCGCGATAGAGTGACGTAAGCGTGATCTGCGCATCGCTGTCCACAGACGCAATGAGATAGGTCCGGCCATCAGGACCCAGGAACTGATCAGTGGCAGTATCGATGCCAGCCGTGGTCCACGTTGTCGTAGCGCCGGTCACCACCGCGATGTTCTGCGTGACGCTGACCGTCCCGTCGTTATACCGTACCCGGTTGAATCTGCTCACCGGCAGATAGAGATGATCGCCGTTCCCGTTCGGCCGCGACATATGGCACCCGACGCAAGGACCGGCCGTTCCCGTCGAACGGAAATCGCTCATACCGATCTGGCTATGCTGATAGCTCGTCGGGTTAACATAGGACCGCTCATCGAACTCGTACCCTGTAGCGGTGAAGACAGTGCCGCCGCCGGTCAGGTAGTGGGAGTTTATAAAGCCCACATTATCCATGGACGTGATCGATGGTGCTGTTGACAGCGAAAGGTTCCTGATCGTCTCGCCGCTTTCGATCCCGGTATGGCACGCCAAGCAGACGTTCGATTTGTTCACATCAGGGTAAGCGAATGAGGCATCGGACACCTGGTATGCAACATTGTTCGTTGTTGCGGTATAGCTGTACACTGCCGTGATGGGTCCGGGATTCCGGAGCGTTCCGTTGAAATCCGTGTGACAACCATTACACTTGAGCATTTCGGGCTTCCATCCGGCCGTATAGGTCACGATGGTCGACAGTTCGCCATTGCGGATCTGGGACGCAAAGCTGCTGTTCCCAGTTCCGAGGGCAACGGCATAGGCCTTGAATCCCGATGTCGTATGGCAACGCTGACAGGTTCTTCGATCGCTGGGGACACCGAAGGAGCCGCAACCCACGGTAGAGGTCTTATCACAACTCCAGTTGTAATGGGACCAGGCATCACTGAAGTATCCTTGCGGATCCTTGCCGACGTTGGTGCGAGCGGCATGAGCAGAAACTGCCCATTCCTGATTTATATTGTTGACTCCATGGGGATTATGGCAATCGGTACAGACCGATTCACTCGCATAATCTAGGGAATAACCTTTGATAGCGAAAGTGCCGGTGCCGGTATTATTGCCGTTCGAGTTGCTCCAGGAGTTGGGCACCCCAAAATGCGAATCCGTGATGCTGTTGATATTGGTGTTGGCCCCCTGTGCAACCACCCGGGGATCGCTCCCGCCCGAGTCATGCACCGCCGTGGTCGTGGCTGCGGTGGCAGGATTCGTGGGGCTCAAAAGCTCGTGACACCCGGTGCAGGTGGCGAACTGTGCCGAGACCTGCACCGTGCTTATCGTGCCGGCCGTATAATATGCGAAGCCGATCGGACCGGCGCCTCCGGCTGCCACATGGAGACTGCCGCCGCCGTGGCAGGCCTCGCAGCTCACCACCATGCGCGCTGGTGAGAGGAACTGGCTGTCACCGAGCTTGTCGTGGCACGCCGTGCAGGCCGAGTTCGTCGTGACGGACGGATTGCTGTCCAGATTCGCGTGTCTGGTTGTCAACCAGTCTGCCGTCGTAACCGGATGGCACGTCATGCAGGTGTTCAGCCCTGCGGTCGGTGTCCCCACGGTGAGCACGCTGCTCACGGTGTTCGCCGTCTTCCCCGTCGGCTGCTCGGCTCCGCAGGCGCCGAGCACGGCACCCAGCACGAGGAGTGCCATCACCATGGTTATCCACTGTCTCATCTTCTGCGCTTTCATGCTCTACCTCCTGTCAATTCGAATTCTGTTCGTGATCGCTCGTTATCTATGATTCCGCATGCCCCTATGTTATTTCTTTATCATGACATGGCCGCGGGAATGTCAGCGTTCCTCTTCGTTCGGTTACGGTCACGAGGCCCGTTTCGTCCATACAGGTTACGTCGTTCGGCCGAATCCTTTACGTTACCGTTCGACGATTGACGATACAGGCATCGTAACCATTTGACGCAACCTTTGGTTGCGGCGGAGGCCGCGCTGTGCATACTATCGTTCATTGTAGCTTATCTGCCGGGCCCTGTCAGGCGCCGGCCGCTTTTTCCACGTCCAGCAGGATATAGAGCCGGTCGTTCTTCCGGGCGATGCCCTTCAGGAATTCCGCTCCGGCGCCCTGCTCAATGTTCTCCGGCGCGGGCTGGACCGAGGACGGCGCGAACCGCACGACCCCCCGGACGCGGTCAACGAACAGCCCCACCTGGTCGTCCTTGTCCAGGCTCACCACGATGATGCGGGACTTTTCGTCCCGGACGCTCGCGGAGAGGCCCAGGCGAAGGTTCAGGTCGATGATCGGCATCACGGTCCCCCGGAGCGAACAGACGCCCAGGAGGTAATTCGGCGTGTTCGGCACCGGGGTGATCTCCCGGGGCGTCAATACCTCCCGGACCCGGTCCACCGCCACGACATATTCTTCACTGCCGAGAAGGAACGAAAGCATCTCGAGGTCCTGCTCCTGCGCCGTCTCGGCTCCAGGTTCGGACCCGGATTCCGGTGCCGGTTCTTTCCGCTGTTCCCCCGCAGGCGGAGCATCGGCGGCGGCCACGCTCGGAACAAGGGGCTGCGCCGACCGTGGTCCGGCCTCATGGACCGCTTCAGACGCCTGCAGCGGAGCAGGCACCGGCTCGTCGGGCACGAAGCTGGTGTCCGGGATCGGAGGAAAATCCGCTGCCGGCCCGGCCGGTACCGACTCCGCCGGGGTCTGCTCGACAGGAACCGGTTGTTCCTGCTTTGCCGCCTTGGCCCGCTCTGCCGCTTTTTTTCGTGCCGCCAGGATGTCCACGTCGCTACGCTCCATTGAAAATTGCAGATTGTAAATTTCAAATTTACAACTTCCAATTTCCAATCCAACGTTCAGGGAACGTTGTCTATCTGAATTCTTCCGCCACGTTCTCGACGATCTCGCCGGTGATGGTCGCCGCGCCCCGTCCGAAGCCCTCGAGGAGGGCATTGCCGGCCAGCACATTGATGAGCCGCGGAATGCCGTCGCTGTAATAATAGAGGGCAGCGTGTGCCTCATCGTCGAACAGCGGCGCTTCCCTCCCTGCCACGGCCAGCCGGTGCGCCACATACTCGGCCGTCTCCTGCTCGTCCAGCGGGCCGAGATGGTACTGCATCCCGATGCGCTGCCTGAGCGCGCGATAGGGCCGCTTCGCCAGGCGTGCCTTCAGCTCGGTCTGGCCGATCAGCACGACGGCCAGGAGGTTCCGGTCGTCGAGCTGGAAGTTCGTAAGCAGCCGGATCTCCTCAAAGGTCTCCTTGCCCGGGATCAGCTGGGCCTCGTCGATGATGAGCACCGTCCGCTTGCCTTCCTCGTACAGCTCGTAGAGCTTCTTGTTGATCCCCTCGAGGATCCCGTGCCGGGTATGCTCCTCATCGATGCCGAGGCGGAGCGCCACGGTCTGGAGCAGCTGGATCGGCGACAGCCTCGGGTTGATGATCAGCGCCGGGTGGTACCGGCCGTCGAACCCGTCGATCAGCGCGCGGGACAGCGTCGTCTTCCCGCAGCCGATATCCCCGGTCAGGAGCACGATGTCCTGCTCCTCCACCGCGAGCTGGAGCCGCGCAAGCGCCTCGGCATGCTTCCGGCCCTGATACAGGAACCGCGGGTCCGGCGTCTTGGTGAACGGCTTTTCCCTCAGCCCGTAGAATTCCTCATACATAGGATCGGACCGCAGATGACAGACGGTCAGGAGTCAGACTGAAGCAGCAGCCTTTGTCTGATGTCTGTTGTCTGTCCTCTTTCATCTGGTAATTGTTTTCCTCATCGCCCCTTCTATGAGCGACTCCACATCCAGCACGAGCACGACGATCTTATCGCCCAGCTCCGTCGCGCCGGAGATCCCCGGCGTATCGGCAAGACGGCTGCCGAGCGGTTTGATGACGATCTCCTGCTGGCCGCGAAGCCTGTCCACGATGAGGCCGAGCCTCCGTTCGGCGAGCCCCACGAGAATGACGAACAGCTTTTCCTGCTGCTCCCCCTTCGGCAGATCGAAGGCGTCGGTGAGCCTGAGGAGCGGCACCGTATCGTCGCGAATGGCCATCACCTCGCGCGTCTCGATGGTCTCGATCTGGTCCGGGGTCACCCGCAGGATCTCGAGGACCGAACCCAGCGGCACCGCGAACCGTCGCCCGCTGGTCTCGATGATCAGCGCCTTGAATATGGCCAGCGTGATGGGAAGCGTGAGGGTGAAGAGCGTGCCCGCGCCTGCTTCGGTCTCGATGTCGATCATGCCTGAAAGCCGGGACACATTCCTCTTCACCACGTCCATGCCGACGCCGCGGCCCGAGATCTCCGTCACCGTCTCGCTGGTGGTGAACCCCGGCAGGAAGATGAGGTCCAGGATCTCCTTCCGGTTGTGTTCGATGTCGAGCTCGCCTTCCACCAGGCCTTTTTCCCGGGCCTTGGACAGGACGGCCGGCAGATCGATCCCCCGGCCGTCGTCCTCCACGGTGATCATCACATGGTTCCCCTTGGGGAAGGCGGTGAGCCGCACGAGACCGCGTTCGGATTTGCCCTTCGCCTTCCGCACCTCCGGCAGGTCGATCCCATGGTCAATGGCGTTCCGGATGAGGTGCATGAGCGGATCGGCAATGTCCTCCACCATGAGCTTGTCGAGCTCGGTCTCTTCTCCCTGGATCTCGAGGTCGATCTCCTTGCCCGCCTCCCGCGCGTAGTTCCGGACCACCTGGGCAAGGCGCGTGAAGATCTGGCCGATCGGGACCATCCGGACGTCGAGGATGCCCTCCTGGATCTCATTGAGCCGCCGCTCCAGGTTCTTGTGGGCCTTGTACAGGTTGACCGCGTCGCCGGTGAAGCCCTGCAGGCCGCGCAGATCGGCGGCGATGCGGCCGATCTCACCCTTGATGATATGCAGTTCGCCCACGGTGCTCATGAGGTTGTCCAGCTTGTGTATGTCCACGCGCACCGTGTTGCTGACGCTCTTGAGGGTGGTTATCTCCGCTCGCGCCTCCGGGACGCCGGCCTCGTCGGTGCGCGGCACCAGCTCGAGGGTGACGTTCGGCACGGTGATCGATGACGACAGGACATCAAGCCCCTTGGCGGTACCGACCATAATGGTAAAGCCGATACCCTCTCCGCCGGTGGACGCCGTCGGCAGGGTGCAGATGATCTCGCCGTGGTGTTTCAGGGTCTCCGTGAGCGCCCGGATGCCGCTCTCGAACTCGGCGAAGGAGAACGACACCTTGACCAGGAAGAGGTTCTTCCGCTCCCGGATGTTCTCTTTCAACCGGTGTTCCTCGTACTCCGTGAGCACCTGGAGCACGGACAGGTCGATGTTGACCCGCGAGAGAAGCGACGGTCCTTCGTCTGAAGACTTCGCGGCAAGGATGCGGTCAATGAGGTCTGTCGCACCGGTAATGTCCTCGAAGGGCTGCCCCGTGCCGCTCTGCTGCACGAGCCGCGCCAGAAGCCCCAGCACATCCGACAGGGCGCTCAGGGTCTCGCTGCCCAGACCCACCTTGCCGAGCCGTATCTCGTCCAGAAGGAACTCGAGCTTGTGCGACAGGTCGGCAGGCGCCTTGAGCCCGAACATCCCGGCGAGGCCCTTGAACGAGTGGATCGCCCGGAAGAGGCCGTTGACAAGGTCGGGATTGACCTGCCCGGCCGCCTGCTGGTCTTCCAGGGTAAGGAGGCTCCTGCTTGCGGACTCCAGAATGTCTTCCGCTTCCGCGAGGAACTCCTGTATGGGACGATCGGTCTTCATATGTTTTGAGTGCGGAGTGCGGAGTGCGGAATTCGGAGTGAAGAACTGAACAGCAGGCTATTCAGATGTGCATTGGATCTTATCCGCACTCCACACTCCGCACTCCGCACTATTTTTTCCGCTCTAGCGCCTTCGTTACCAGCGCCATGAGATCTTCCTTCCGGAACGGTTTCACGATATAGCCCATGGCCCCCAGCGCCATGCCGCGCTTCTTGTCCTCCTCGCTCTTCTCGGTGCTGACGATGATGAGCGGGATGTCCCGGTACGACTGATTGGCCTTTACGAACCCGATGAGCTCCAGTCCGTTGATGTCCGGCATGTTGATGTCCGTGATGATGAGGTCGAATTTTCTGCTCGGAAGCGTCTTGAGCGCCTCGAACCCGTTGTTCGCTTCGGAGGTCAAGAACCCGCCCGCCTCTTCCAGGGCTATGCGGATCAGCGAGCGGATAGCCTTGGAATCCTCAACGATCAGCACGTTCTTCATTTGCGCTCCTTCTGGAGCTCTGCCAGCTTCCGTTCGAGCAGAGCCTTTTCCAGGGCCATGCCGGCCTGGTTCATGAAGATCTCGAGGGTCTCCACACCCCTGATGGGCTTCTGGTCGGGGAGATTGTCCCCGTACACGATGAGGGCGATCTTTCCGTCCACGATCAACGGGATGGCGAGCACCGCGTCGGGCTTCAGGCCTCCCGCCTCGTTCATAAAGTAGTTGTTCTGCTGGCTTGCCTCGAGGGGCCCCAGGTACGTGCGTTTGCTCTCGATGACGTTCCGGAAGAGCGATGGTTCGCTCAGCGGGATCCGGATGTTCCTGACGACCTTGTCGGGCGACACGCCGCTCGCCAATTCGATCCCGAACTGGCCGAGGCCGCGCACCTCGTCCTTTTTCGCCATGAAAAGAATGGCGCGGTTCACCACTTCACTTGCATACCGGAGGATGAGAAGCGTAACTTCGGCCGTGGCCGTGGGGAACCGCAGTTCGTCGAACATCGACTTGAGGGTCATGAGCTGCTTCGACGAATCTTCCGTCTCGATCCTGGCGCGGAACTCTTCCTTGGCAGGCTCGTAGCTCGTGCGCACGACCGGGGCGGGGCGGGGAGGCTGGACCGGCGCGGGCTGCGGCGCCGGGGGAGCTTCGGGAGCTGCGCGTTTTGCGGCCGGGGCGGCCTTGGGGGCAGAGGATGCCTTGGGAAACGGTTGGGCGGAAGGCGCTTTCTTCGTCTGGCCCTTGCGCCGTTCGTCAAGGATCCGCGTCCCCTCCATCAGCAGGTATTCGGCGCTTAGACCGGACTTCAACAGCAGGTCATGCGTGTCGATCTCGATCTTGTCCTTCGGCGCGATCTCGCCAAGTTCGAAATTGAAGAACCCTTCCTCCCAGGCAAGGAGGTCGTAGATGATCTCCTCGATCTGCTGGCGCACGACATCCTCGATGATCTTGGAGGTCGTCGCCCCCGTTTCCACAAGGATCATGCCGAGTGGCTTGTCGGGCGCCGACTTCTGTTTGGCAAGGGCCGCGGCAAGGTCCTCCTGCTCGACCATCCCCTGCGAAACGAGGATGTTCCCGAGCGAATCGCGGATGCTGTCGCTGCCGGCCTGGATCACCTGGCCGCTTTTGAAGACGACCATCCCCGTCCCCTTGCGGCTCCGAACAACGAGGGTGCCCGTTTTCTTGCTGAGGCTGATGATCTGGAAGATATCAGGCAACGCGAGGTCTTCCAACCTGCCGACAAGGCTCATGCGTGCTCCTGTATAGGCATACTACGGAACATTGGCAAATTATAGCAGTTTAGACAAGAAACGCAAGGTTAATTCATCAGTTAGGATGGGTGGAGGGGCTTATGAGAAGGGCGGTCCGTGACTATGCGATCAGGTGTTCCGGTAGTTCGTGAACTGGAGCTCAATGCCGAAATCCTTCCCTTTCAGGAGCTGAATGACCGCCTGGAGGTCGTCGCGGTTCTTCCCCGAAACCCGGACCTGGTCGGCCTGAATGGATGCCTGGACCTTCATCTTCGCGTCCTTGATGGCCTTGACGACCTCCTTGGCCTTTTCCGTGGGAATCCCCTGCTGGATCGTCACCTTCTGGCGGACCGTGCCGCCCAGGGCCGGCTCTACCTTGCCGTAGTCCAGGTTCCTCGTCGGCACGCCGCGCTTCACCAGCTTTCCCTGGAGGATGTCGATCACGCTTTTCAGCTTGTAGTCGTCGTCGGAGACGATGACGAGCGCGTCCTTTTCCTGGGTGATGGCGGATTTGCTCCCCTTGAAGTCGAACCGCTGGGAGATCTCCTTCATCGTCTGGGTGACCGCGTTCGTAACCTCTGCCATGTCTATCTTGGACACAACGTCGAATGAGTTTTCAGCGGCCATGGAAACCTCCAGAAATGCAGATTACAGACATCAGACTATCAGACAACAGACCGAAGACTTGGATCCAGTCTGTGCTCTGACCGTCTGTCATCTGTCCTCTGAGTTTGAGCTACTGCTCGATCACTTCCGTCCCCTTCGGGACCTTGAAGCGGAACTGCTGGTCGTCGATGCCCGCGCCTTCTTTTACGTCGGAGAACCGGATGTCCGACGTGTTGCCCGACCGGTCGAAGATGATCATCTGGAGTATCCTGCCGGACTTGTCAGACAGGAGCCGCAGTTTTTTCATGGCCGCCCCCTTCCGCTTCGGGACCAGGTCCAGCGTCAGAGGCTCGCCCGCCTCGGGCAGGGATACCTCGAAGTCCTGCCGGATGGCGCCGGCGCCGAGCAGGAATGCGACAGGAATATTGGCCTGCTCGAAGTCCTTGAACGTGCGGCGGATCGCCTGGGCGCTCTTTTGAGAATAGAACCACGCTTCCCTGCCGTCGATCACGATGGTCTGGCCGTTCGTGTATTCAAGACGAAGCCTGCCGGGTCTTTTGATGGACAGGGACCCATCGAACGTCTGGGTCTTGTCCACGGACTTGAGGAAGTTCTTCTGGACGACCTTCGCGGTCAGGTCGACAAGATCGCGATAATGCGCCTCGATGGCACCGAGAGCATCGGGTGGGGTTGCAACTACCGGCGCAGTAACGACGGGTGCGGTATCGAGGGCGTATGAGGCAGTTGCCGCGGTAAAGGTCAGCAAGATACCGATTGCAACAACGGTTCGACGAGTTTTTTCCAATCCGCACTCCGCGTTGAAAAAGCCCCCTCTCCCTTTTTCCCTCTCCCTCCAGGGGAGAGGGGCAGGGGTGAGGGTCATGTCTACCCGCACTCCGCACTGTCTTATCTTAGATGTCATCGAGGTCCCTCACGGTCCCGTCCATGTTCTTCCGGACGAGCACCTGCCGGGGCTTCGAGCCGTCGGCCGGGCCCACGATGCCGTCCTCCTCCATCATCTCGATCATGCGCGCGGCGCGGTTATAGCCCACCCGGAGCCGTCGCTGGAGGAACGACGTGGACGCCTGGCCGTTCATCTGGACCAGCTCCACGGCACGCTGATAGAATTCGTCGCGCTCGCTGTCCTCCACGGCGGCGACCTCGGCCTCGGCGACCTCTTTGACGCGCTGTGCCAGGAACTCGTAGTTGGGCTTGCCCTGCTTCTTCACGAATTCGACGACCCGCTTGATCTCCGCCTCGGACACGAAGCACCCGTGCACACGGATCAGGTGCGCCGTGCCGGGCGGCTGGAACAGCATGTCTCCCATGCCGAGGAGGTTCTCGGCGCCGTTGGCGTCGAGGATGGTGCGCGAATCGGTCTTGGACGAGACCTGGAAGGAGACCCGCGTCGGGAGGTTGGCCTTGATGAGGCCGGTGATCACGTCCACGCTCGGCCGCTGCGTCGCCACGATGAGGTGGATCCCCGCCGCCCGGGCCATCTGGGCGAGCCGCATGATGGAGTCTTCCACCTCGCGCTGCACGGTCATCATGAGGTCCGCCAGTTCGTCGATGATCACCACGATGAAGGGAAGCCGTTCGGCCTCGGACACGGCCTTGTTGTAGGAATCGATGTTCTTGGAGCCCTTTTCCGCAAGGGTCCGGTAGCGCCGCTCCATCTCCGCCACGAGCGCCCGGAGCGTCTCGGCAGCGCGTTTTGGCTGGGTGACGACCGGCGTCAGCAGGTGCGGGATGTCGTTATAGAGCGACAGCTCGAGCATCTTCGGGTCCACCAGGACGAGCTTCACCTCGTTGGGACGGGCATTGAACAGGAGCGCCAGGATGATGGAGTTGATGGCGACGCTCTTGCCGGACCCCGTGGCACCGGCGACCAGGAGGTGCGGCATCTTCTCGATGCTCGATACGACGGCCGCTCCGAAGATGTCCTTGCCCATGGGCACCTTGAGCCGGGACCTTTGGGACTGATATTCGCCGGACTCGATGATCTGCCGGAAATACACGGTCTCGCGGGTGTTGTTCGGCACTTCGATGCCCACGGCGGCCTTGCCGGGCAGCGGCGACTGGATGCGCACCGACGCCGCTTTCATCGAGAGCGCGAGATCGTCCGACAGGCCCACGATCCTGCTCACCTTCACGCCCGGCGCGGGCTCGAACTCGAACATAGTCACGACCGGTCCGGGATGGACCTGGGTTATGCGGCCCTGAATGTCGAAGTCCAGCAGTTTCTGCGCAAGAAGCTCGGATTGGGCGATCATCTCCTTTTCGGAGATCTTCTTCACCGTGGACGGCACCGGGTCAAGAAGCTCCGTGGACGGGAGCTTATACGCGCCCTTGCCGTCGTCCATGAACTCGAACGCGGCCTGCGTTGCTTTGGGCGGTTTTTCCTTCTTCTCCTTCGGCTCCCGTTCCCGGCCAGGCTCTCTCGGCGGCGGTGATGCGACGATCCTGGGCGGTTCTTTCGGCTGGATCGGCCGCGCCCTGGCCTCGCGGGCCTTCTCGGCCCGCGCCTTCTGAATTGCAACGAGGAGCAGGACCTTCTCCGAGAGACCGACGTAGAACTGCCGGACCAGGGCAAAAGCGTTCAGGAGCGAAACGGGGGCAAGCAGGACCAGTGAGATCACCAGGCTGGTCACCGTGATGATGTATGCGCCGGTGACCGAGATGCTCTTCACCATGAGGATGACGAACAGCTGGCCCAGCATGCCGCCCGACGGGACCTCTTCGCTGAAGATCGTCAGGGTCTCGCTCTGAAGCCCCAGGAGCGTTGCGAGCGAGACGAAGAGCAGGACGCCGCCGACCTTCTTCAGGAGGGGATGCGCGGCCTCGCTACGAAGCGAGAAGAACGCCGCATACGCGAACAGGAATGCCGGGATGAGGTAGGCGCAGAGCCCGAAGAGCTTCAGGAGCGCGTCGGACAGGTAGGAGCCGATGATCCCGATGGCGTTCTTGACCTCGACGCCTTTTCCGGCCACGCTGAAGCAGGGATCGGACGCGCTGTAGGTGACCAGGCCCATGAGGACCAGAAGCCCTGCCGCAAAAAGAATGAGGGCGACGACCGCGTGTCCGTGCTTTTGTTTTACCTTGGTGACCGCCATAGACCCCTGTTATTTCACCAACGCGTAAAGCACCACCACGGCCGCGAGCGCCAGGCGGTACCAGACGAAGATGTTGAGCGAATGACGCTCGAGATAGCGGATCAGAAAACGGATCGCGAGATATCCCACCACCGCCGAGCTGAGCGTTCCCAGGATGCATCCCCATGCCGCGTGCCCCTGGAACGTGATGTGGTTTACCTTGTGCAGCGCGGCGCCCGCGATCACCGGAGTCGAGAGCAGGAACGAAAATCGCGCGGAATCCTCGCGCCGGTATCCCGCGGCAAGGCCCGCGGAGATCGTGATGCCGGAGCGCGAAATGCCGGGAATGAGCGCCACGGCCTGGGCGCAGCCGACAAAGAGCGCGTGACCCAGGGTCATGTTCCCGAGGTGGCGCTGCCTGGATGAGTACCGGTCCGCCAGCCACATAAGGAGCGAGCCGAAGACCAGCGCGCCTGCGACCAGGAGCGGATTGCGAAAGGCCGTTTCGACGGCGTGCTCGAGCGTAAGGCCCACGACGACGGCGGGTATGGTGCCGAGCGCGATGAACCAGACGAGCTTCGCCTCGTATTCCATCGCTTTGCCCTGCACGACCCGGAGCGTCGCCTTGCCGATCTTCAGCCAGTCCCTCCAGAAATACCACAGCACCGCCGTGAGCGTCCCGACGTGGAGCGCCACGTCGAAGGTGAGGTTGTTGATAAGCTCGCCTTCCCAGCCCGTGGCCCACTGGGCAAGGATGAGATGGCCTGAACTGCTGATCGGAAGGAACTCCGTCAGTCCCTGGATGACGCCGAGGATGATCGCTTCGATGATCGTTGTCATTGATCTCCTGGGACGCGTATTACCGGTGTGCGAACCATATGCCCCCTGCCACGGCGGTGAAGCTCAACGTCAGCAGCACCCAGTGCATTGCATTGATCATCTTGAGCGCCCTGTCCATATCGGTCTTCTCGGGGTCCGCGAAGAGCTTCCCGAAGATCTTCTTCTCCAAAAGGAGCACCGCCGTATAGAACGTCCAAACAAAGAGCATGCTGACGATGCCGAGGCCGCGCTGAGCGGACAGGATCGAGAGCCCGTGCTTCGCGGAGAGCAGATAAAATCCCGTCCCGCCCACGACGGCGATGAGCCACCGCACGATGGCGGAGAAGCGGTGCTCCACGCCCTGGAACAGGAGCGCCTTCTCGAGCGACCCCTCGGTCCGGTACATCATCGGAAATATCACCATGGTCACGAAGGCGACGCCGCCGATCCAGATGATCACGCCGACAACATGGATGATGAGCAGAATGGTCGGGAACATGGGGCCTCGCTGCCGACAGAACGTTCAGGAACGATGCATTATTTCACACTATGCGCAGGATTTCAAGCTCTTTAACACCGCCCGCTGACCGTGACGCCACACAAGATGGTCATGCAGAATTGCGTGCGCCGAAAGACCTCCATGGTTCGGCCACGGGAGAGCTTCGGCATCACGTTACTTTTTTTCCAGCATACAGCAAAATTATCTGCCCGCAAAATACCTCGGTGAAAACTTGGCTTCCGCGATTCTATGCTATTATTAAACTAGCTGCATAGCGGAGCTCATCATGGCGAGAAAGGAGCGTGTGTGTTTATGCTATTTATTGCTAGAATATGCGCGGCAATATACGCATGAATAACTGTATGAATGGCCGATCCAAAATATATGTTCCGGGTGATGCCGGAAACCCTGCCCTGCTTGAGGATACCGAGCGCCAGCATGCGTTGACCTCGCGCGAGCGGGAGATCCTCTCTTTGATCGCCCTGGGCAAGGCAAACAAGGAGATCGCAGAACAGCTAGCCATCAGCGTCAGAACGGTGGAAACCCACCGCGCAAAGATCATGCGCAAGCTCGGCCTCCGTAGTCACGCCGCCCTCATCTATTATGCGATGCGCTGGAACATCACCAACGTTCCCTGATCACGAGCTCTCCACTATTGTAATTTGTGTAATTCTCCGCAACATGTTGCTGCCTGATTTGAGCTCCTTCCTCTCCTCCCTGTCATAAAGATCGCGCGCAGAACCGCCTTCAGGACGATTTTTCACTATTATCTACTATTTACGAAGCGAACGCACTATTTCGCAAGAAAGCGCTCTTGCCGTCATAGACAGCACACTCCAGCTTATGCGACGCATTCGGCATGCAACCCGGAACGGTCGCCGGCGACCGGGGTATTTTATGGTTACGTAATGCTACTGATAGACAGCGATCATATCCCCTGCTATGAATTTATCTATGTTTCCTTGCCGTACCGGTGACCTGCCGATCATCCGGCCGGGAAGGTAATACATTACTTTCAAGGAGGTGCTCCATGCGTATGACGATCTCGAACAAGATGTACATCGGTATCGGTATTTTGGCGTTTGTTCTGGCTGCATTGACGGTCTATTCCCAGGTGAACATCAGGAACACCAAGTCGGAGATCGAGGACATCGACCATTATCGCGAGCTCCAGTCCACGATCGCGCCTCGCATCATCGACCACATGAAATGGGCGGAGGCGCTCGCCGTGGGCACCATGCTCCTCGGCAAGGAGTTCACCGGCCAGATCGACCATACGAAATGCAAGTTCGGCGAATGGTATTATTCCTATAAGCCGCCGAAAGCGCTCGAGGCGACCTTTGCCAGGCTCGAAGAACCCCATAAACGCCTGCACGCGACGGCTCCCAAGATCCTGGCTGCGCTGAAGGCGGGAGACCACGACCTCGCGAAAAAGATCTATCAGGAGGAAACAACCGCGAATCTGACCACCACGCAGGAAGGGTTGATCCTTCTGCGGAACGAGTTCAAGGACCTCGTAGGCGGCAAGACGGCGGCACTTAGACATCACCAGGAGCGGATGGGGATCACATCGCTGATCGTGTATATGGGGGTTGTGGCGGCATTAACAGCGGGTGCGCTCCTGTTCCTGGCCCGGCCGATCAAACGGGGCTTTAGCATTATCGCGGACGTGCTGAAGGACCTCTCTGCGGGCGACCTCACGGTCGCCATCAAGGCGACGAGCAAGGATGAGATCGGAGAGTTGCTTTCCGGCATGAAGAACATGGTGGAGAAGCTCAAGAGCGTCGTTGCCGACGTCAGGACCGCGTCGGACAACGTGGCGGCGGGCAGCCAGCAGCTCTCCGCCGGCGCCCAGCAGATGTCCCAGGGCACGACGGAGCAGGCGGCATCCACGGAAGAGGCCTCATCGTCCATCGAACAGATGAACGCAACGATCAAACAGAACGCGGACAACGCCATGCAGACCGAGAAGATCGCCCTCAAGTCAGCGAACGACGCCCAGGAAAGCGGCAAGGCCGTTTCCCAGGCCGTGTCCGCCATGAAGGACATCGCACAGAAAATATCGATCATCGAGGAGATCGCCCGCCAGACGAACCTCCTGGCCCTGAACGCCGCCATCGAGGCCGCCCGCGCCGGCGACCACGGCAGGGGCTTCGCGGTGGTGGCCGCGGAGGTCCGGAAGCTCGCCGAGCGGAGCCAGGCGGCAGCCGGCGAGATCAGCAAGCTGTCCGTGTCCAGCGTGGACGTGGCAGAGCTAGCGGGCAAGATGCTGGCGAAGCTGGTGCCGGACATCCAGAAGACGGCCGAGCTGGTGCAGGAGATAACGGCGTCTTCCCGCGAGCAGTCGGGAGGCGCGGACCAGATCAACGCCTCGATCCAGCAGATGAACCAGGTGGTGCAGCAGAACGCCGGTGCGGCCGAAGAGCTGTCGTCCACCGCCGAAGAGCTCGCCTCGCAGGCCGACCAGCTCCAATCGACCATCTCCTACTTCAAGGTCGACGGCCTCGACCGCGCCGCGCTGAACAGCATGAACAGAAAGACGATCGGTACAGTCCAGTACGCAGGCACCGCTGGCCGGTCCCGGGGGAATGGAAAAGACCATGCGGCGAAGAAATCATTGACCGGCGTACAGCTGGACCTGTCACAAGACCCCGGAGCGGTCCGGGGCGACGGCAGGGACAGCGAGTTCGAGAAATTCTAACGAGTGCGGGTAGACATGACCCTCACCCCTGCCCCTCTCCCCTGGAGGGAGAGGGAAAAAGGGAGAGGGGGCTTTTTCAACGCGGAGTGGCGAATGCGGAGTGAGAAGTACAGGAACCGAGGTGTGCTGTCTACACGGTTCTCACTCGGCACTCCGAACTTCTTCAAGGAGGTTGCCATGACAGTAGCGAATATGACCGAAACGATGCAGTACCTGACCTTCAAACTGGGAGATGAGGTGTTCGCGCTCGACATCTCCAAGGTCCGGGAAGTGCTGGACTTTACTACCGTGACCGGGGTGCCGCGCACGCCGGACTTCATGCGGGGCGTGATCAACCTCCGTGGAAGTGTGGTTCCCGTGGTGGACCTGCGGCTGAAGTTCGGGATGACGCGGACCGAGAACAGCGTGAACACCTGCATCATCATCACCGAAGTAACGCTGGACGGCGACACGACGGTCCTGGGGGCCCTGGCGGACTCGGTGCAGGAAGTGCTCGACCTGGACCCGGGAAGCATCGCGCCCGCGCCCAGGATCGGGACGAAGCTCCGAACGGAGTTCATCAAGGGGATGGGGAAGCGGGACGACCGGTTCGTCATCATCCTGGATATCGACAGGATATTCTCCCAGGACGATCTCTCCCTTGTCCAGACGACAGAACCACCGAGGGTTGCTGCTTTGGCAACTGCCGGGGTCAGCTAGGCGGCACGCCTATGTGTCAGCAACAGGAGGAGCATGAGATGAAGACCGTACTGATTGTTGATGCCGATTCAGGATCATCCGGCATCGAGGAAGTCCTGCAACGCCGTGGTTTTCGCGGGATCGCCGCGTCGAACGCCCTCGAAGCCCTGGCCATCATACGGAAGGACCCGTCGATCGCCCTGGTCGTCACGGAAATGCAGTTTCCCGACATGGATGGCCTCCATTTCCTGATCAACCTCAGAGCCATCGCGCCGGGCGTGCCGATCATCGTCGTCACGAGCTGTGGTTCCATTGAAAGCTATCTGCACGCGGTGAATCTCGGCGTTTACGAGTATCTCAACAAGCCGGTGCCTCCGAAGGAGCTGGTCCGTATAGCCAGCATTGCTCTGGCCGGTCCATGGACCGTTCCGCCTATGCGTGATGCCCAGAACCGTCAGTCGATCACCGATCCGGCATTGCTGCTCCGGGGCGGCGCCGCCGAAATCCCGGATCGATAGCGGTGGGATCTATGAACAGAGCGGGACAGCATATTCTGATCTCCGGCAAGCCGTCTACTGCCCTCCCGTTACTTGAGGAGGCTCTGCGGATCGGCGCTCCGCATGCAACGATAACGCGCAGTCCCGACCTGGATGAAGCGCTTGCGCGGATCGATGCGGAACGATACGACCTGTTCTTCGTGGACGCGGCCCACACGAACGGCGGATTCCGGGACCTCATGGCCCGCATTCGGCATCAGGGCGTAGAGGCGCCGGGAGTGGTCGTGACCGGTGTGGACAGCGACGTTGCAGGAGCCGCCCTGGTGCGGGAGGGTGCGCAGGACTATCTGGTCAGGGGACGCTTCGAACCCGCACTGATCTCGCGGACCATCCGTCATCTTACCGAATGCCGGTGCCTGGCGTCCGCTGTTGCCCTCAGCGAGGATCGGTTCAAGCGATTGCTCGATTCCATCACGGACTATGCCTACTCGGTCATCATTCAGAACGGCAAGGTCGTATCCTCCTGGCACGGGCCTGGTTGCGCCGCGGTGACCGGCTACACGACCGAAGAGTACGCCGCAGACCCGTATCTGTGGTTCCGCATGGTCCATGAGGCGGACCGTCCGGCGGTCCTGGAGATGTCGTCACAGATCATCGCGGGCAGGACCCCGCCGCCGCTTGAACACCGCATCATCCACCGGGACGGGGGCATCCGCTGGATCAAGAACACGGCGGTCCCTCAATGCGACCGGGACGGAAATGTCGTCGCGTATGACGGCCTGGTCTCTGAGATCACCGCCCGGAAGCAGGCGGAACAGAAGGTGCGGCACGCCGCCCATTATGACGGGCTGACCGACCTGCCCAACCGTGAGCTGCTGTGCGACCGCATTCGACAGGCCTTGGTCCGCGCGCTCCGTCATGGAAGAGCGCTCGCGGTCATGGTCCTGGACCTCGACCGATTCAAGAACATTAACGAGACCCTGGGGCACACCGTGGGGAACCAGCTCATCAGGGCCGTTTCAGAGCGGCTCGTTAGATGCGTCCGGGAGGATGATACCGTGGCCCGTCCCGGCGGAGACGAGTTCATCATCCTCTTCGCCGACCTTGCCGGGGAGCAGGATGCCTCGTTCGTTGCTCGCAAGATCCAGGAGTCGCTGCTCAAGGGCTTTCAGATCGCCGGCCAGGAATTCTTCCTCACCACCAGCATCGGCATAAGCCTGTTCCCGGCCCATGGCGCAGACGAGGACACGCTCATCAAGAACGCCGACGCGGCCATGTACCGGGCAAAGGCCGAGGGCAGGAACAATTTCCAATTCTACGCCCCGGCAATGCATGCCGATGCGCACAAAAAGCTTTTCCTCGAGCACAACCTGCGGAAAGCGCTCGATCGCGAGGAATTCACGATCCACTACCAGCCGCTGATAGACCTTGTTACCGGCAGGACCACAGGCGCCGAGGCGCTGGTGCGCTGGCAGCATCCCGAGCTGGGCCTGCTTTTTCCCATGGAGTTCATCCCCCTGGCCGAAGAGACCGGACTTATCATCCCCCTGGGAGAGTGGATACTGCAGAAGGCCTGCATGCAGGCGCGTCAATGGCGTGAATCAGACTTTCCACCGCTCCGCATATCGGTGAACCTGTCAATGCGGCAATTCACCCATAACGCGATTACGGACACGGTGCTCAGGGCCATTAACATGGCGCAGATCCATCCCGGGCTGCTCGAACTCGAGCTCACGGAAAGCATGGTCATGAACAATGCCGAATCGACGATCGCGTCGCTCCGTGAACTGAAGTCCATCGGCGTCCATCTCTCCCTCGATGACTTCGGGACCGGATATTCATCGCTCAGCCGTCTCAAGGACCTCCCGTTGAGCACCCTGAAGCTGGACCAGTCATTCGTGAACGCCATCACCCGGGACCGGAGCAACGCGGCGATATCCCGGGCCATCATCGCGCTGTCGCATAACCTGGATCTGCGCGTCACTGCCGAGGGCGTGGAAACGACCGATCAGCTGGAGTTCCTGCGCGGACTGGGGTGTGATGAGGTGCAGGGCTATCTGTTCAGCAGGCCGCTGCCTGCCGCGGACATGACCGCGTTCATGCAGAACCATGTCCGGTGATGCCTGCGAAGAAGACCAGCCGGTTCTGGTGAGGACCTCCCGGAATGCTCATTCAGAGCTCCCTAAGAGGGCTTCCATGCATATCGAACGCTTACAACGAACCGGTACCCGTGCTCGGGTCGATACGGTCCATTTGAGGAAAGCGATTAACCAGGCAAAGGGCCTTCATGAACTGCTCCCCTTGGTCATTATACTTTCACGGGAGACCGCGTCCATGATGAACGACAGAAGGCTCACCGAAAGCGATATTCACCGGATCGTGGTCCCGCTCGCAAAGATCCGATTCTTGCTGACATCGATCGCGACCTCTGGATGCGGATCCGGTGATGTTTCGCAGGAGGACGCGCTCGTCAGTGAACTGGTCGAACGTTACCTGAACATCGAGGGACGCATAAAGGAAATGCGGAACGATCTTGCAAGGGCAAAGAAGCCGTGCGTCCCCTAACCGGCTGCTATTCTCTCCGCCCCATATACTTTGCTCTGAATAACGCTGAGAATATAATCGTATCCTTCTTCCATATGCGGAATGACGCAATTCGAGCAGTCCTTGATGCCGTTCCTGAGCTCGAACGAACCATCGCATTCGAGCAGATAGAGCGGACACCAGCAGAACAGGCAGGATTTCCATTCTTCGAGATCGTGGCAGGGATAAAAAGCGCAGTTCTGGTGGATAAAATACTTGTAGTTCATCTTAACAACTCCTCCCTCGGGAATTTATTTCGTGGTCTTGGATAGGTCTTCCGGCTTAGGGCACCAACCTACTCGCCCGCCTTCCCATCATGCTCTGGCGCATGACAGTGGCTTGATATCGGGCTTTCGTTCCCTTCACGGCTGCGGGGCAGCGGGAGAATCTCACTCCTCTTCCCTGGCTTCCTGATCTTCAGCTACAGCTCACGGGAGCGTTGCTTGTGTTCCTTTAACCTCCTTTTATCCAACATGAACAAATAGAATCTATTGCCACGAAGACACGAAGTCACTAAGAAAACAGGTTCAACCTCTTCTTCGGATTCGCTTAGTGACTTGCTCTTCTTCGTGACTTAGTGCCTTAGTGGCAGGACTACTTTTTTTTCGCGGACACTCTACCACTCCTGTCCGAGAAATTCAACCGCCCGGTTCTCCGACCAGTAGCTCCCGTCCTCATTGAACTGAATGAACCCCACATGGCCGCCCGACCGCGGCATTTCCAGATGAACGTATCTGCTATTCTCCGCCTCTTGGACCGGATAGCAGCCGCCTGCGAGAAAAGGATCGTCCTGCGCGTTGACGAGCAGGGCGGGGATCCTTATCTGCGGGATGAACTGGTCGCTGCTGCATTTGGCCCAGTAGTCCTCGGCGTCCTTGAAGCCGTTGATCGGCGCGGTGTACCGGTCGTCGAATTCCCTGAAGTTCATTATGCGGTCGTAGTTGTCGTCGTTTATCCTGTCAGGCATCTGTTGCTTTTTCTTTTTGATCTTTTCGTGGAGAGACACCAGGAACTGCTTCATGTACAGGCGGTTCTTCGGCTTTGCCAATTCCTGCGCGCCCGCCTTCAAATCGCAGGGCACGGAAAAGACCACCGACCGCTGTATTCGCTTGTCCAGATCGCTTCCCCTGCTTCCCAGATACATAAGGGTCAGGTTTCCGCCGAGGCTGAAACCGATCAGGACGACCGCATCATAGGCCCCGCTCTTCAGCGCGTGCTGAACGACGCAGTCCAGGTCGTCGATGCAGCCGTTATGGTACATGCGCAGCTGCCGGTTGGTCTCCCCGGAGCAGGCGCGGTAGTTCCAGGCGAGGACGTCCCAGTTGGTCCGGTTCATCCTCCTCGCCATGCCGACCATGTACGGTCGATGCGTATCGCCTTCAAGGCCGTGGGAAAGGACGACGAGCTTCCTGCTTCCTATGCGTGACCAGTCAAGGTCGAGGAAGTCATCGTCAGGCGTATCAATGCGCTCTCGCTGATATAATCCGGCTTCGAGCCTTCGTGCAATGGAAGGATATACGGTCTGCAGGCATCCGTTGCTGAAGAGAAGCGGAGCCTGATAGGAAGAGCGTGGAATTAAAGGCATCGGCTGAACGGTGCAAAATTCATATTAAAACCTCATGGAGAACTGTTGATTCACCTGCAAGAGTGCAATCATAGTCCCTGTGCAAGAGGTGCAAAATACTGGTTAACTTGCACACGAACGCCGCCGTGAGGGGCAGGCTTTCTCGACCCTCTCGACGGCGTGGTTATATTATTATTGCTTATTTATAATTTGACTTCGACTGCCCTTAACACTCGAATTGATTTGATCACGCCAACCCTCAGGGTCCCAAACAGTGAGTTCATGTGTCGAGCCTTCTCTGGTCGAAACAGCAAGGCGCTTTCGTAATCCCCCAGAAGCGAATTTAAGTATATTGACGTCTTCAATTTCAGCGCTTGCGATATTTGATAGCGGTATCGACAGTGGAGCCCTTCCGAAGGCGAAGCGGTGTGGTATAAATACAAGACTGTCAGTTCCTAAGAATAGGCCACCAACAACGAAATGTCTAAATGATGCATCTACAGCAAGACTCTCACGCGTTATGTTCTCCACTTTAAGATGGCGCAAGTCACGGCTCATATTGCTGAAATGAAGCCATCTCTTTTGAAATAGAAGAAATCTAATTAAAACCCAGAGCGAACCAAAAAGGGACAAGCAAAAGCCTACTGCAATCCCTTGGACAAAGGCATTGTTTGCTCTTGCCGGATGTTTTATGGCTAGAACGATGCCAATTGGTGGTCCCATTATTAAATTCGCAATTAGAAATTCCTTTATTATCTTCCTTATCGACATAGGCTTCTCTCTGATCTCAACACTAATACACTAGCACGCTGACGTAATAGGATAACCAGTGTATATCTATCCATATATGGATAGGAAAGAACGAATTTGCGGTCTTTACCAGTTTAGCAAGAATTATGCCCTAACCCTTCAATTGAATCTCACGCTCACTACATCAGGTTGTAAATTACAGATTTAGACCCGCCTGCTGCTATCACATCAACAGGAAGGATCTGTCGCCTATACCCTCTGGGGTCAGACGCCGGCGAACGCAGCGATACGCTGATCACCCCCGCGTAACCGGCTTCACGTTCCAAATCTTTTCGGCGTACTCGTGAATGCTCCGGTCGCTCGAGAACTTCCCCATGCCCGCGACGTTCAGGATCGCGCGGCGCGACCATGCCTCCTGGTCGAGGTAGAGGGCATCGACCTGCTCCTGGGCCTTGATGTACGACTCATAGTCGGCAAGCAGCAGATAATGGTCCCCTCCTCCCGTGAGGGATTCGAAGATGGGCCGGAAGCGGTGCGGGTCATCGGGCGAGAAGAAGCCCAGAGCGATCATGTCCAGCGCCCTTCTGAGCTCCTCATTCGTATTGTAGTAATGCCACGGGTCGTATCCTTCCTGCCGGATCTCCGCGACGCCGTCCGACGTGAGGCCAAAAATGAAGAAATTCTCCGGCCCCACTTCCTCCCGCATCTCGATGTTCGCGCCGTCGAGGGTGCCGATGGTGAGGCCGCCGTTCAGGGCGAACTTCATATTGCCCGTGCCGGAGGCCTCGGTGCCGGCCGTGGAGATCTGTTCCGACAGGTCGCAGGCGGGGATGATCTTCTCGGCGTTCGAGACATTGTAGTTCGGCAGGAACACCAGCTTCAGGAGGTCGCCAACCGCGGGATCGTGGTTCACCACGTCGGCCACGCCGTGGATGAGCCTGATGACCAGCTTGGCCATATAATACCCCGGCGCGGCCTTGCCGCCGATAATGACCGTGCGCGGCACAAGGCCCGCCACGAGTCCCTCGCGGATCCGGTTATACCTCGTTATGACATGGAGCACGTTCAGGAGCTGCCGTTTATACTCGTGGATGCGCTTGGCCTGAACGTCGAACAACGAGTCCGGATTCACCTTCGTTCTGGTCCGGGCCTCGATGTTCTCGGCAAGGCGCTTCTTGTTCTCCTGTTTCACCGCCCGGAACTCCTTCCGGAACGCGGCAACCTCCGCCAGGGGCCGGAGGTCACGTAGACAATCAAGGTCCCGGAGCCAGCACGGACCGAGCTGCGACGTGATGAGCTTCGACAGGTCCGGATTGGCCTGGTGCAGCCAGCGGCGGGGCGTTATGCCGTTCGTGATGTTGATGATCTTGCCGGGGGAGAAGCGTTCGAAGTCTGCGAAGATGGTCTCCTTCATGAGCTCGGTGTGGATGCGGGACACGCCGTTCACGGCGTGGCTGCCCACGGTGGCGAGGTTCGCCATGCGCACCCGCCTCCCCCCGGTCTCGTCGATGAGCGATACGCGCTTCACGAGTTCGGCATCGCCTGGGAACTGGTGGCGCACTTCATCGAGAAATCGCTGGTTGATCTCGTAGATGATCTGAAGATGGCGCGGCAGAATCTCGCCGAACAACTGCACCGGCCAGGTCTCGAGGGCCTCGGGCATGAGTGTGTGATTGGTGTAGGAGAACGTCTTTCGCGTAATGGTCCACGCGCGGTCCCAGTCCAGGTGATGGATGTCCACGAGGATGCGCATGAGCTCCGGGATGGCGATGGAGGGATGGGTGTCGTTCAGCTGGATGGCGACCTCGTCCGGCAGCTCGTCGAGGTTCGGATGGTACTTGGTGAACCGCCGCAGGATGTCCTGGAGCGTCGCGCAGACAAAGAAGTACTGCTGTTTCAGCCGCAGCTCCCTGCCCATGATGGTCGTATCGTCGGGGTACAGGACCTTCGAAAGGTTCTCCGACTCGTTCTTCTCGGCGACCGCCTGGATGTAGTTTCCCTCGTTGAAATACTTGAGGTTGAAATCGCGCGACGCCTTGGCGGACCACAGCCGCATGTTGTTCACCGTGTCCGTTCCGAAGCCCGGCACCGGCGTATCGAAGGCCATGGCCATCACGTCCTCGGTGTCCACCCAGTGGTGCCGCAACTCTCCCTTGTCGGACTTGTACTCCACGACGCGGCCGCCGAACTTCACGGGATACAGCACCTCGGGCCTCGGGAACTCCCAGGGATTGCCGTACCGCAGCCAGTTGTCGGGGTGTTCCACCTGGCAGCCGTTCTCGATGCGCTGGGTGAACATGCCGTATTCGTACCGGATGCCGTATCCGTAGCCGGGGAGGTCCAGCGTGGCCATAGAGTCGAGGAAGCAGGCGGCAAGCCTGCCCAGCCCGCCGTTCCCGAGGGCGGCATCGTTCTCCAGCTCCTTCAGCCGGTTGATGTCCAGGTCCAGTTCGGCCAGGGCATCGCGGCAGGCATCGTAGAACTCGAGGTTCAGAAGGCTGTTGGTAAAGAGCCTACCGGTCAGGAACTCAAGGGACAGGTAATAGACCCGCTTGGCGTCGGCCTTGTAGTAGCTCCGCATGGTCTCCATCCAGCGCTCGATGAGCCGCGCCCGAACGGCGGCTGCAGCGGTATGGAACCAGTCGCGGTTCGTGGAGGTGATATGGTCCTTCCCCATGGAATAGACCAGGAGGTTGACGATGGACTTTTTGAAGGACTCCTTGTCCAGGCCGTGGTGCCGATAGCGATATTTGCTCAGATCCGATTCCTTCATGAGGACCTCCGTGCGGAGATGTCGGACAGCTGCGTCAGACCGTATGGTCAAATTATTTCATAAACATGCCGGGTCTGCAAGGTAATTAGCAGGAAGATCCTATTGACGGTTCAGGTAGCGGGCAGGCATAGCAGAAAGGGCCGGTTACGGTTCGCCCTTTCGCCGCACGGCATCCATGCCGGGCTCGAAGGCGACCACCCGGTTGCGCCCCTGCTGCTTGGCGGTGTAGAGGGCCTGGTCCGCGGCAGCGATGAGGTCGTCCTCGGACCGCGCGTCCGCGGGAAAAGCCGCCATGCCGATGCTGATCGTGAGGTCCAGAATAGCGCCGCGGGTTGTCGTGATCGGCCGCGTTGATACGGACTCGCGGATCCGCTCGGCGACCGCCCGCGCCCCGGCGGTGCCGGTCTCCGGCATGATGATCACGAGCTCTTCGCCGCCGTACCGGGCCACGCTGTCGAAGTTGCGGACGTCCTTGAGCAGCCGCATGGTCACGGCACGCAGGGCATCGTCGCCGCATAGATGGCCGTAGGTGTCGTTCACCTGTTTGAAGTGGTCGAGATCAACCATGAGGAGGGTGCAGGTGTGGCCATAGCGGAGCGAGCGGTCGAGCTCGTTCTTGAGCTTGCGGTGGAACTCCTGCCGGTTGTACACGCCCGTGAGGCCGTCGTATTCCAGCCGCTCCGCCATGGAGTTCAGGGTCTTGGCCAGCCGACCGAACTCGTCATTCCGATCCAAGACCACCCGGAAGGAGTTATCGCCCTGGCCGAAACGGAACACGCCGTCCTGCAGCGCCCGGATGGGAAGGATGATGGAGCGGGACAGGAGGAACCCGGCGACCAGGGCGACGACCAGGGCGCCGGTGAAAACGGCGATGAGGAACACCGTCTCATTCCATTGCACCGACCGCGCGTGGGCCCGCTGCTTGTCGATCTCATGCAGCACCTCGTCGTACAGCAGGTTCAGGATGTCGCTGGCGTGGCCGATGTGGGCGTCGAAGACCTTCATGCGCGACGCCGCGGTCGCGTTTCCCCCGGGATGGGGAATGGCAAGGATCCCCATGCCCATAATCCTTGCCTTTTCCCATTCCGCGCCCGCCGCCTCGATAAACTTGCGTTCCTTCTCTTCTCCGAAGGCCGCGGGTGCGCTCAGGGACTTGAACCGCGCGTCGATCTCGCGCACGAGATAGCCGAACAGCACCCGCTCGGAGCGGTCGCCCAGGATGATGTAGTCGTTGGGCGGCATCCCCGCCTGCAGGATCAACTTCTGCAGCTCGGTGACGGGCCGCAGCTCTTCGGCTTCCGTCCGGACCACCTGTTCCAGCGCGTTGATCATGCTTTGCGATGCGACGAAACTACCGACGCCAAGGATGATGAGCGGCAGCAGCATGACGCCCATGCCGAGGGTCATGCGGAGGCGGAGCGAGGTCTTTATGTGGTCAACGATCCTTGTCATGGTTTCCCTTCAACCGCAGACATAGTATTGCATATCCGGGCGGGACCGGCAAGGCGTTTTCCGTCGCTTATCAGACGCGCACGATGATCTTGCCGAAGAACTGGCGGGACAGGAGTTTTTCGTAGGCCTTGGGGGCGTCCTCGAAAGAGAACACCGAGTCCACGACGGTCCTGAGCTTCCGGGGAAAGAGCCGGAGATACTGAACAACCGCGGCCTTGGGGCCCACGTACACGCCGTGGATAGTGAGGTTCTTGCCGAACACCTGCCGGAGGGAGATGGGCGCCTCGTCGCCGCTCGTGGCGCCGAAGGTGACGACCCTTCCGCCGCGCTTCACCGCGGCAAGCGATCGGCTGAAGGTGTCGGCGCCGACATGGTCCACGGCGATGTCGGCGAGTTCGCCCGCGGTGAACCGCTTCACCGCCGCGACGAAATCCTCGCTCCGATGATTGATGACGAGATCGGCGCCGAGGTCCCGCGCCTTTTGCATCTTCCCGTCATCGCCGACCGTAGTGATGATCGTGGCACTGAAGAGCTTTGCCACCTGGATCACCGCCGTGCCGGCCCCGCTCCCCGCACCATGGACCAGGACCGTATCGCCGTACTGAATATTGGCGCGCAGCACCAGTGAGTTCCACGCCGTCGTGTAGGTAATGCCGATGCCTGCCGCCTCCTCGAAGGATATCCCCGCGGGCTTTATGAAGACATTCGCAGACGGGACCTTTACGTACTCGGCCGAGACGCCGGGGGTGACCACACCGAGAACATTGAATTCGCTGCATTCGTTGTCACGGCCGGCAAGGCACCGGCCGCAATGACCGCAGGACAGGCCGGGAAAGACGATCACCTCGGCGCCGGGGACAACGTGGCTCACATGCTTTCCTGCCTTCTCCACAACGCCTGACGCGTCGGAGCCGAAAATATGCGGCAGGGGTATCTTTCCGGGATAGGTGCCGTTCATGACCCATACATCGAGGTGGTTCAGGGAAAATGCCTTGACCCGGACCAGCACCTCGTTGTCCGTGATCTCGGGCATGGGGAACTCGCCGACCTTGATGCCTTGATACCCCTTGAGCTCGTCGTAATAGAGGGCTTTCATGTTCTTCTCACACCTCCATGATCACCGGCAATATCATGGGCCTCCGCTCCAGCCGTTTGTTGATGAACTTCTTGAGGCTGCTCCGGACGCGCGCGGAGACAAGCGACCAGTCGCCCTTGGCCTCGGGGATCATGACCTGGAGCGTGTCCAGCACGACCTGCTTCACCTCGGCCAGGAGCTCCTGCGACGCGTCCTCGAAGAGGAACCCGCGGGACACAATGTCCGGGCCCGAGACCACCCTGCCCGTGGCCTGCTCGATGGCGAGGATGACGATGACCACGCCGTCATGGGCGAGCTTCATCCGGTCGCGAAGCACCACGGTATCGACGCCGCCGGGCACCTTCCCGTCGATGAGCACGCGGCCGGCGGGGACGCGCCCCGCCCTTCTGGCCGTGCTGGCCGTGAATTCCATCACCTCGCCGTCCTCGAGGATAAAGATGTTCTCCTCGGGGATGTTCACCTTCTGCGCGAGCTTGGCGTGGTGCACGAGATGGCGGTATTCGCCATGGACCGGGATAAAGAACTTCGGCCGCACAATATTCAGCAGGAGCTTCAGCTCCTCCTTGGACGCGTGGCCGGACACGTGGACCTCCGAGACCTTCTCGTAGAAAACCTCCGCGCCAAGCTTGAAAAGATGGTTGATGATCCGCGTGATGGCGCGCTCGTTCCCCGGGATCATCTTGGACGAGAGCACGATGGTGTCGCCCTTCCTGATCTGGAAATGCTTGTGTTCGTTCGCCGCCATGAGGGTGAGGGCGCTCATGGGCTCTCCCTGGCTCCCCGTGGTTATCAGCACGACCTGGTCGTCGGGAAGTTTCTTGAGAGCGTCGATCTTGAGCCACGTCTCCGGCGGCATGGTGAGATACCCCAGGTCCAGCGCGATCAGGGCGTTGCTGATCATGCTCCTGCCGTTCAGGATCACCTTTCTCCCGTGCATCACGGCCACGTCCATGATCTGCTGGACGCGATGGATGTTCGAGGCGAAGGTGGCCACGACGATCCTTCCCTTCGCCTTCTGGAAGATCTCCTCGAGCCCCCGCCTGACCTCCTTCTCCGAGAAGGTGTAGCCGCCCTGGAGCGCATTGGTGCTGTCGGAAAGGAACGCCAGGGTCCCCCGGTCGCCGTACGCGCTGAAGGTCCCCAGGTCCATCACCTCGTTGTCCACGGGCGTGGGATCGATCTTGAAATCTCCCGTGTGCACCACGCATCCCGCAGGCGTCGTTATGCCCAGCCCCACGCCGTCGACGATGCTGTGGGTCACGCGGATGAACTCGACGCGGAAGCAGCCGATCTCGACCACCTCGCGGGGCTTGACCGTGACCAGCTCGGCCTTCTCGTCCAGCCCATGTTCCTTGAGCTTGTCCTTCACGAAACCGAGGGTGAGGCGGGTGCCGTAGACGGGAACGTTCAGTTCGCGGAGCAGGAAAGGGAGCGCGCCGATGTGGTCCTCGTGGCCGTGGGTCAGAAGGATGGCGCGGACCTTGTGGCGGTTCTCGTAGAGGTAGGTGAAGTCCGGGATCACGATGTCCACGCCGAGCATCTCGGGGTCGGGGAACATGAGCCCGGCATCGATCACGATGATGTCGTCGCCGCACTCGAGCACCGTGCAGTTCATGCCGATCTCGCCGATACCGCCCAGGGGGATGATGGAAAGAGTAGGAGCTGCTTCCGGCGCTTCTTGGTTGATTGGATCGGGATCGTTCATCAGGGGCCTACTATAGTATCTCGTTGGGATCGCAAGCTATTTATCTATTTATCGAGGTGAGCCCGTACCGCAGCTATAAAGCTCCGGGCCTCGCCGATAAACGGCGCGACCTGCTCGTGCGTCATCTCGATATATTCCCTGTAGTCGCCGCGTTGTCTTAACTCAAAAGCCTTGTTAAGGGATCGCCCGAGCGCTTCAGGGAGAAGGCCGCTTTTAATGAAGTTTTTGTTGAAGTAGGCAAGAACACCGGTATGCTTTGAGGAAGCATACGGCTCATTGACAAGAAGGGCCAACACGGCGTAGAACATGGCATAGTACGCTCTGTTGATGATGGAGCGGGGACTCATTTTTCCGGACATGAGGAACTCAGCTTCTTCCAGGCTTTCCGCAGCCTGCTTGAGGCGATATTGCGCAAGCTCGTGTCTTTTTTCATCGACAGTCAAACCTTGATCCCCTCTCTTTCGATCACGCGGTACAGGGGAGATTCTCCCAGGGGCCCCTCTTCAAGTTCGCGCCTGCCGAAAATGACTACCGATATAAAGCAGTCATATTCTAGGTTGATCTTAAACACCAATTCGTCTATTTCTGACTCCGTCAGCGGGTTGTACTCTTCGATCTCAATCATCACATCGATATCGGATTCGGGAACAGCCTCGCCGCGCGCTTTTGACCCGAACACGCGGAAATCAATAAGATTAAACCGCTCTTCAAGCGTCTTCTTCAGCTTCGCAAGGGCGGCCTTTTCATGCTCCGACAGTCCACTTGTTTTCATGCGTGAAGTATAGGCTATCGATCTTCTTTTTTCAAGGCAATTGACAGCAGCTTCAGCTTATCCTTCTGTCGAGGCTCCGGTACTGAATTGCCTCGGAGATGTGCTCCGTCGCTATGGGGCCGCTGCCTTCGATATCAGCTATAGTGCGGGCGACCTTGAGGACGCGGTTGTAGGCCCGGGCGGACAGGCCGAGGCGGTTCATGGCCGCCTCCATGAGCTGCTGGGAGCCGGCGTCGATCCTGCAATACTTGCGGATGTGGCGGGGTTTCATGTGGGCGTTGGCGTAAATGCCGTCGGTCTTGAACCGCTCCTGCTGGACCGAACGGGCGAAGGTAACGCGGTCGCGGATCGCGACCGACGGCTCTCCGGGAACGTCGGAGGTGATCTCCTTGAACTTGATGGCCGGGACCTCGATGTGGATATCGATGCGGTCCATGAGCGGGCCGGACACGCGGGAGCGGTAGGTCTGTACCTGGTGGGGTGTGCACTGGCACGGGTGCTGGTGATCGCCATGGAAGCCGCACTTGCAGGGGTTCAGGCACCTTTTTCGAGTGGCCGATATATAGGTTTTCATTACCACGGCCGATTATAGCACCCCGGGGTTATACTGGCAATCCCCGAACCATCGGAGACCATATCCGCAAGCGTCGAATTGATTTGGGATTATTCCAACGGCAGGTTGCAAAACAGGTAGGCGTTTCAGAGGCTTCGGTTTATAACTGGGAGCGTGGAACCGAGCCGGAGCTAAAGTATATGCCCGCGGTGATCCAATTCTTGGGGTATGTCCCCTTCCCCTGCCCGGAGGATACCATTGGCAGGCTCAAGTACTATAAACGCGTAAACGGTCTGTCCTATGAGCGGCTGGGAGCTGTGATGGGTCGGGATCCGGAGCAACTGACAGACTGGATGAGCGGAAGGATGCGGCCGAGCAGGAAGAACATCGAGAGGATACAGTCATTCCTTACTCGAAATGATCGGGTGTGAAGCAATAACTACAGATTCAAGTCGGACCCCATACGCACCGGACCCCATACGCACCTATCAATCCGATTTTGCTGTTCTGAATAGAAAATATACTTGATAATTATTGCGAAATGGTTTCACCTATTCGCATAACATAATGGAAAAAAATGTACGCCGATCCAATAAAGATAGAAATGCTAAAAATTAAATAACCAAATATAGCCAATGCCCACTGTCGCACGGAAAGCTCTTTGCGTACTAACCAGAAACACAATCGAAATATTATAATGAAATGCAATATGGAAAATAATAAGTAATAAATCGAACTATTGTCGACAACTAATGCCGCTACTAAATATTGGAGGCCAAATAAATAAAACAACATATCTGCATACTTCGACGGGAGTGTTTTGAGTAAATAAAAGAATATAGTCCCACAAGAAATGCCTAGCAATAAAGTTACTAGCCATCCTTTTGCTGTATTCTTCATTTTAGATAGCATTTTTTCTCCTCAAACGCTTTAAGATATTCTTCGTAGGCTTTCATAATTAAATCCTGATTATCAGCATCATTCAGAAGCTCGTTAAACAAGTTGTCAAGAATATTTTTTTGCTTATTTGTGAGCGGAACATTTCCTTGGGTATCAAACCATACTTTTTGAAATTGTATAGCATCAAGATACCCAATATTTTTTATGACCAAATTGGTTAATTTCGCTAATTCCTCTTTGCTAAAAGCATTGTTTGTTACCCTATTTACGACTTGTTGTGAGTTGTTAATTATGGAATCGGGAACCAGCCATCTAGCCACTAGTCCAAGACTATCGGTATAATTAATCGGACTTGAAAAGACATACTCAAATAGATTTGTGTCTCCGCCCGCAAAATCTATGGGGTCCTTGGCAGTCCACCTGCCGATGGCTAGATCGTAATCCCTGGCTCCGAAACGAACGAGTCCTGTATCACGGTCATAGAGCCCCCCAGCAAATCCAAACGGCACCGTAAACGCCGGATTGCTTTCATTATACATATACCCGAAGGAATCATACACCATTTCCTTTACGATCTGTCCACTGCCGTCCACAACCGCCCTGAGCGAGCCGATCTGGTCGTAGAAGAGATAGTACGTGATACCACCCTTTGTCATGGACACCGGCATCCGTCCGTCGGCATAGGTAAACCGCATGACGAGGTTGTTGCTGTTGTCGTATACCGCCAGGAGACGGGTCGCGCCCTGCCAGAGATATTTCTCGATGATCGTGCCATTCACCCGCTTCGCGATTCTCCTGCCCATGGGGTCGTGGTCGTAGGTGAGCACCCTGCCGTCAGGCAATGCAGCGCTTAGAAGCTCACCTCGTGATGAATAGGTGAAGGTAGCCGTTCCTGCTGAGGTTGTTCTTCTCGTCAGGAAGCCGTCTGCATCAAACTGGTAGGTGTCCTGCCCGGCGGTCAGGACATGGTCTTCGAGCGAGTAGGCATAGGCCCTGTTGCTCGTTCCCCGGAAAGTGTTCGTTTCGAAGGTCCTGTTGCCGTTTGCGTCGTACTCATAGCTTTCGACGATACTGCCGCTCTGCTTCACTTCCTTCAGCCGGCCCAAGGTATCGTAAGCGTAATCCCAGACAACACCTCCCAGCGGCATGACATCTATTTTCTGAGTAATCCGGCCTGCGTTGTCGCGTGAAAGGGTCCAACTGTAGAGCGGGGTTCCGCTCACGGCATAAACGCTCTGGTCAAGCTCGCCGTAGCCACTAAAGGTTCTCGAAAGTGTCAGATTGCCGTCTCCAACCATCTCGGGCAGGCCGTTCTGGGCGTTCCGGGTGATGGCGTAAGGAGCAGCTGAGATTAAAAGGCCGTCGTTGTCATAGCCGAGGCTCTGCGTAACTCCGGCATAGGTAATCGACGACAAATTGAAATCGTTGTTGTATGTATAGCTGATCGCCTGGCCCACGGTCCCGACTCGCGAGTCGGTTTTGATGAGCGAGCCGTCATAGGTAAACGCTATCGACTCAGAACCGCGCACGGCGCCGGAAAGCTGACCCGAACATCCATAGCTGTACGTAGTCGAGCCTTCCGGAGTCGTCATACCAGCCAAGAGACCATTCGTATAGGTGTTGCTGAGCACCCTTCCCGAGGGATAGGTAACCGTCTTGAGCTTCCGCTCTTTGTCGAACGTGTAGGTATAACTGCCTGACAACGGCGTGGTCCAGGTCTTCCGTTGGTCGTTGGCGGTGTAATTGAAGGTATTCGTGACGCTCTTGGCGTTCGTGAGCACGGTCATATTGCCGCTCAAGTCGTAATCATACCTGATCACGGAACCGTCTGGCTGCTGCAGGGAGCGCAGATTCCCCATCCTGTCATAAGAATAATCGAACTTCCGGTTATCGGGCGTTATGATGTAATCGTAGTGCCCAAAAGCATCGTAGGCAATAATACTTGTTCTGCTGCCAGTGGTAGCTGACGTCAGCCGACCGCGGAAATCGTAACCGAACATCGCCGAATAGAGACCCGTTGTTTCAATTGATGTAATTAAAAGATTAGAAGGATTATGAATCGTCGTTCTGTTTCTTCCCTGTGGTGTTGTCGTTCGACGAGTCCCTGCTATGACATTGATTTCATCCAGCCATATTTTATCATTCAAGGAAACCGTTTTGATGCTGATATCGGGAATATTGTCAGCATTGGTATCAGCATACGACTTGCTGATGTTCCTTGACCGCGAAAGCCCTGCTGGCGTAGTTACCACTGATGCGGTCTCATATCGGCTGAAAAAAGCCGAATCTATATCAAAGGTCGTCTCTTTCTTCACGCCGCAGGCGTCAGTTTGCGTCGCGCTAAATCCATCCAACATCAGGGTTGTCGTAGTGGTTTCACCCCGAGCGTCCGTCTGCGCTGAAGTGTACGCGCCTGCGAGGTCCTCTTTATCGCGATAGGATATTATATTGCCCTCTGCCGTTCGCATTGATGAAAAAACCGTGCCTGTTGCATCGGTGTAGTGCTCGTAATCCCAGCGGCCGGACTCCGGGTCGATAATCGAGGTGATTCTGCCGCTCGCTGGAGCGTATTGGTGGATGAAGTGGTTGTTTCTGCGATCATACTCATCGGTCATTAAACCATCGGCGGTATAGCCGAAAGCATATGAGGAACCGTCCTGATAAGAGATGTTTGTCAGATGAGTGTTGCCATCTACGGTCAGGCTGGTAACAATACCATCAGGCGACGTAATGGACGATATCGTTCCTGCTGCATTCCATTGGATCGATGTTTGACTCCCGAAGCGATCTGTTATTGATATTAATTCGCCCCTGGTATTATAACCGAAATCGAGCAGGGTAATTCCCGATGCGAGATCGATTGTTTTCTTGTGCAGACCGGTGCTGCCCATGATGTATCCCAAACCGTTTTCATCGGCGAACGGTATATCGCCTTCGACCACATGTAACGCGAAGACGTTAAGCTCCGAAATCTTGCGGATTTTATTACTATACGAATCCGCGATATACACATTTGACGCCGGATCAACGGCCACTCCTGTAGGATAATAGAGCTGAGCTTTCGTCGATAGACCGCCATCCCCACCATACCCATATTCTCCATTACCAGCAATCGTTGTGATAATTCCACTCGTATTGATCTTTCTTATTGTATTTAGACCCTGATCAGCAACATAAATATTCCCCACGCTATCCAACGCTACCGCCTCGGGAACCATGAAGGCCTCAACTGCCGGTCCGCCATCTCCGCTATTTCCATTATAGGACCACCAGTCGCCCGATCCTGCAATGGTTGTGATTATCCCCCGGACATCAACTTTCCTGATCCGTCCGTTATATCGATCGGCAATATATACGTTCCCGCTGCCGTCAACCGCTACACCGCTGGGATAGCTTAATCCAGCCTCCTCAGCGCGGCCGCCGTCGCCGCTGAAGGAAAACATCTCTCCATTGCCGGCGAACGTGCGGATTATTCCGCTGGCATCCATTATTCTTACTCTGCTGTTTCCCAAGTCGGCAATATAGACATTACCCTCCCGGTCGACGGCTACGCCGCTCGGATAAAAGAGCGCCGCCTGCACAGCTGGGCCTCCGTCGCCGCCATATCCATATTGGCCAATGCCGGCTATCGTTGTGATAATTCCCGCAGAGTCGACTTTTCGTATTCGTGAGTTTCCGCCATCTGCAATATAAAGGTTGCCGTAATTATCCAGTGCAACGCCGGTCGGATACATCAGGCTCGCCTCTACTGCAAGTCCGCCGTCTCCGCTGAATCCCGTCCGCCCATTTCCGGCGACAGTCGATATGATTCCGGATGTATCCACCATGCGGATCCGATCATTAAAATGATCAGCAAATAAAATGTTGCCCGCCTTATCCGCGATTACACCCGCAGGCTGATATAAGCTCGCTTGAGTGGCAGGAACACCATCGCCGCTGTATCCTTGTTGGAAATTCCCCGCGATAGTCGAAATAGTTCGCACTCGGTTGTCAATCGTTGTGCCATCGCCCTTGATCAACAAATTCGGGGCCCATGGCGTCATATGATGATGCTTAGACAATGTCCAGCCCTTGACGACCGAACGATACTCATCGCGATGGACATATATTTTGCTGTGTTTCCATACGATAATGTCCTGGCGACCCGGGATAGCGAGTGACCAATCGCCCACTCTTGCCCATGAGGACAGAACGTCACTCCGCGCAGAATAGTAGACCAATGTATAGCCATAACCGATGCTTATATTTGCGTGTTTAGGACCGATTACTCGTCTCCCAAGATGATCAAGGCCATCCCAAATGAACTCAACCGATTGATTCGGTCGTGGTGAAAGAACTCTCTGGAAAACGCGCCCGCTTAGCTCCATGCGAACGATAATACTTTTGAGGCTTCCTGGAAGCGTTGGTCCGCTTGCGGGTATCGAAATAACCGTTTTATAGCCTTGTACTCTGTTACTTGCATAATGCAGCGTCATGTCTGTTCCAGCTAGGGACACATCTTCATGAAACACTCTGCTCTTTCTCTCGCAATAGGAGCTGGTATAATCAACGGCATCGCATGGTTGTTGTTTGTCTTGGACCGGATCTCTCTCAGGATTTGGATCAATTGCATCTTCAGGCGGTCCATAGGGCCAGTTGTGGTCGTACGGGGTGAAATGATTGACGCTAACGCGCCAGTACGTACCGCCCGGATTGAATATACCAGCATCGGAGAGGCCCTTTACCTCATCGATGAACGATCCATCATTGTTCAGGTCGTCCGGCAGGCTGTCCCCCGTACTGTCCAGGGCATCCACGATACCATCGCCGTTCGTATCAAGCAGCCTCACGACTACACCGTTGTCGGAGGCGACCCACGTTCCCTTCGCCCGATCGTAGTAGCCCACTGGAACGATCGAGCCGACGGGAAAGCCCAGGAAGTTTTCCACATAAGTGACGACGGGTTTCTCGAAGCGAACATGCTTAGCACCGTCGGCTGACAGTTCGGCGCAGTAAGTGTAAGCCGAGGTCGGCGGGAGCACCGCTGGCATGCTCTCGGGCGTGTCGAACTCCGTGGCGCGGGTGGTAATCGTTGTTGCGATCGTTTCTAAACCGTTCTCGTCGGTCACATACGCGTGGTTGTCGCCGGTAAATACCATGGTCATGGACCGGCTGCCGAAGGAATCAGTGACCGGTGTGCTCCGGTGCGTCACCACCGTAGTCGGATTACCGTCGAAGGTGACCGTGGTTGCTTTCGAATCCGCGGCGATCAGGGTGACTGTCTCGCTGATGGCAATATCGTTCCAGGGCACATAGACCTGCCGGTGGCTCGTAATGAGGCCCGTCATCTGATAGACCATCGTGAATGTTGTTCCGCCGTCGAGGGGAAGCGAATATCTGCCGTTATTGTCGGTCGTGGCGGAGCCATATTCGGCGTGACCGTGGATCGAGACCTGGATACCGGAAACGGGATTCCCGGTCCTGTCGGTGATCAGGCCGGTCACGATGGAGAAACGCTTCGGATCATAGGCTTTGATCGTTGCGTTCGTCGGAACAAGGTCCTCGTACTGTTTTCCGAAACTGCCGTCGGGCAACGGGTCAGGTTTGTTGCCTGCCGGTTTAACCAGGAGGGACACCGCCGGAGACGATCCGCCTCCGGGCACGGGATTGCTAACTTCGACAGCAAAGCTGCCCGGGTTTGCCAGCTGGGCAGCGGCGAGGGTGGTTTCGATGCTGGTTTTTCCGACGTATTTGGTAGCGATCGGCTGTCCGTTCAACAGCACGGACGAACCCATAACAAAATTGTCGCCGGTGATCGTAACTGTCGTGTCTGAGCTGCCGGCGGTCAATTCAGCGGGAGAGAGTGACGAGATCGCTGGAACGGGATTCAACACGGTAAAGGTGGACGGTAGAGACGATCCGCCGCCTGGCTGGGGGTTGACCGCGGAAATGGTGATATAGCGTCCCGTCTCGAGCTCAACGGCGGTCAGTTGCGTCTGGATCGTTGTTGCGCTGAGATACGTGAACGCACGAGGTGTGCTGTTTATGAAGAATTGCGTATTCGGGAAAAATCCGCTCCCGATGATAGTGAGCGTTAAATCCAGGGAACCGGCGGCGGCCTGGGTCGGTTGGAGCGCCAGGATCGAGGGAACAGGATTTTCAACAGCGAGGAGCAGGATATTCGACGTTCCGCCTTGGGGAGCGGGGTTTGTCGCTTTGATCTCTATGGTTCCGGCATTATCAAGAAGGGTGGCAGAAATCGAAATAGTGATCGTGCCGCAGGCCTTGAACGAAGATTCGGCCTTTATGCCGTTCAGGTAAACCTCGGTTGAAGCCAAAAGCCCTGTTCCGCTTAACGTTATCTCGAATGGTCCGCCGCCCCGGAGCGCCTTATTAGGGAAGATAGCGTCAAGATGAGGTATGGGATTCGGGAGAGCAACGAATTGGATTCTCGACTTGCCGGCCAGGACAGCCTTGTTCAACGAGTTATGGATCCCTATGTCATAAAGCTTATCATGATATCGAGAGACAACCTGGACGTCCTGTGTCGCCGGATCGATGACCCTGAGCCATGACCTGTCTTCTCCGCCGACTACGGCGAGCGTGTTCAGACAGCTGTTGTAGTAAAGCGCTGAAGGGTGCTTATCAACGGGGATCGTGCCCTTAACGCTCACGGTCCCAAGATCAATGAGCGTGACATCATCGCTCTTTTCGTTCGCGACTGCGGCTTCGTGCGTGATGGGATTAACGTCGACATCGACAGGTTCTTTTCCGGCAAGAAGAGTAGCCACTACGGACAGGGTAGAGAGATCAATGATCGATATATTGTCGCGTATCTTTTCCTCTTCACTCTTTTTCCTATCCGAACCTTTGCCCCAAGTGTGGTGAGCTACAATTGCGCGATGAAGCGTCGGATCAACAGCGATGGACACCGGCTTGTCCAGCAGTTCGATCTCCGTAATAACTCGCAATGCCATGAGATCAACGATCGAAAGTTTTCCATGTTCAGCGGCGATCAGAAGATAGCCGAGGGTCGGATCAATGGCGATGGCAGTGGGCTCGCCGGAGACCCGGATGGTCGACAGGACAGCAAGTGTTTCTGTTGAAATGATGCTGACGCCGTGCTCTCCTCCCGCTGCGAGCAATTTGCGCTGTTCATCGAGAGCCAACACCTCGATATCGGCACGTGAGAGAATAGAGGAAACAAGCGCCCCTGTCTTTGCATCAATGACGTCGATGCCTTCTGTGTCGTTGTTCACTGCAAATACGCGATCGCCGGCCTGATCGATGACAACAGTGCGGTAGCCGTCTTTCGCCATGGCAGGTATTGCATACATTTGAGATATGCACAGAATGAACAATAGTACTGCGGACGCATAGCCTTGCTTCTTCATGTCTCCCCCCCGGGTAACAATGCGTGATTGCAATTCGCCGTCATTAGCTGGCAATATGGATCTTAAGATGATGCCTGTGATATTGATTAATGCTGAAAAGAATTTTCGCGGTGAGTAGTTACGTGATGTGCAATCGATAATATACAGCTTTATTGTGAGTGTCAACTATTTATGTGTTCTTGGTCGGGGTATTTTAAGGGGATGCGACTACCCGAACGGGTAGGTAGGGTTTTCGCGGAGAATTACATAAGAAACGCGAGGTGGATATGCTCAGCTTATCCTTCTGTCCAGGCTCCGATATTGTATGGCCTCGGAGATGTGCTCCGTCGCTATGGGGCCGCTGCCTTCGATATCAGCTATAGTGCGGGCGACCTTGAGGACGCGGTTGTAGGCCCGGGCGGACAGGCCGAGGCGGTTCATGGCCGCCTCCATGAGCTGCTGGGAGCCGGCGTCGATCCTGCAATACTTGCGGATGTGGCGGGGTTTCATGTGGGCGTTGGCGTAAATGCCGTCGGTCTTGAACCGCTCCTGCTGGACCGAACGGGCGAAGGTAACGCGGTCGCGGATCGCGACCGACGGCTCTCCGGGAACGTCGGAGGTGATCTCCTTGAACTTGATGGCCGGGACCTCGATGTGGATATCGATGCGGTCCATGAGCGGGCCGGACACGCGGGAGCGGTAGGTCTGTACCTGGTGGGGTGTGCACTGGCACGGGTGCTGGTGATCGCCATGGAAGCCGCACTTGCAGGGATTCATCGCGGCGACGAGCATGAGCGAGGCCGGATAGGTGAGCGACGTAATGGCGCGCGATATGGTGACGTGGCCATCCTCGAGCGGCTGGCGGAGCGCTTCAAGCACGTTGCGCTTGAACTCCGGAAGCTCGTCCAGGAACAGCACGCCGTTGTGCGACAGGCTCACCTCGCCGGGCTTGGGGACCTGGCCGCCGCCGATGAGCCCCGCGTCGGAGATGGTGTGGTGCGGCGAACGGTAGGGCCGCGTCGCGATGAGCGGCTGGCCCTGCCGGAGAAGGCCCATGATGCTGTGGATCTTGGTGGTCTCGATGGATTCGTCGAAGCTCATCTGCGGCAGGATGGACGGCAGGCGCCGGGCAAGCATGGTCTTGCCGGAGCCGGGAGGGCCGATCATAATGATATTATGACCGCCGGCAGCTGCGATCTCGATGGCGCGCTTGGCGTGCTCCTGGCCGCGGACCTCGGCGAAGTCCTCCTGATATACTGAGTATGTCTCGAACGTGCTCCGGACGTTCACGCGTTCGGGTTCCATGGTCGCCGCGCCGGTCAGGAACTCCACGACCTGCGGCAAAGTGCGGACGCCGAAGACAGGGACCGGCTCAACGACCGCCGCCTCCGGCGCGTTATCGCCAGGGATGATCATGCCGCGGCAGCCCGCCTTCTTTGCAAACACCGCCATGGAGAGAGCGCCCCGCACCGGCTTCACCCTGCCGTCGAGCGCAAGCTCGCCCACGATGAGGTAGCCCGCCACCATCTCCTGCGTGAGGACACCCTCGGCGATCAGCATGCCGACGGCAATGGGCAGGTCGAAGGCCGACCCTTCCTTCTTGATGTCCGCGGGCGCGAGGTTCACGACCACCTGCTTCAGGGGAAAGTCGAACCCCGTGTTCTTGAGCGCAGCGCGGACGCGTTCCTTGCTCTCCTTCACCGCCGCGTCGGGCAGGCCCACGGTGGAGAAGAACGGAAGGCCGCGGCTCGCGATGTCGACCTCCACCTCGACAGGATAGGCGTCGATGCCCAGGACGGCAGCGCTCATGACCTTGGCAAGCATGGGGACTCCTTCTTTAGTGCGGAGTGCGGATTTCGGAGTGTGGAGTGGGTAAGGAAAGGATCAGGATAAGAAGAACGTCTCCTGACGCTCGGCTCCTTCGGTGTTGACCGGTACTCAAGAAGAGGATAGCAAAGGCGGGAGGGGTTGTCAAAAAATATTTGTCAGAAAGTTGCTACTGCTCGAACCGGGTCACGAACGCGCCGATGAACTTCGTATCGCGTACGTAGTCGGCGAAAGGGACCTCCTTCACCATGCCGCCGCCGGTCTTTGTGACGCTATCCTTGGTGCCCGAGGCATGAATGAGGTATGCCTTACCATTTTTTATATGGACAAAGGACAGGTGGGCAACGATCTCCTCCACCACGCGTTTCTTCGGGTCCTTGACCCAGTAGATGATGTCACCGTCCTGAAGCTGCTTCTGGAGCTTCTTGGACAGAAGCGCCTGCTTGGGAAGGATGACAACCTCATCGCGGCCCCGTGAGCCCGAGATGGTCTTTGTTGCGCCCATGTCGCCGGTGATGTCCCTGCCCCACTTGCCGCTATACACCATGTCCTCGCCGTATTCGAAGCGTTCGCCGTAGTTCTGCACCAGCCCGTCGGCAAGCCTGCCCCGGGTCGTGAAACGGAGGGAAAGCGCCTGCTCGATCGCCTGGCCCGGCGTCGCGGACAACGCGAGCTCTGCGGCGCGGAACGTGAGATACATGCAGTCGGCTGTCTCATCGGCAACGATACGGTTCGTGCGAACGTATTGTCCCAGGGGATCGGTGTCATACGGCGTTCCGATGAACCTTCCGGCCCAATACACGATCCGCCTGCCCAGCGGCAGCTCCGCTGCCTGGCCCTGGGCGATCATGATCTCGTCCGCGTTCATCTCCACCGGGAGCTTCTTCTGGTCGGGCTCCGGGCCCGCGACGCGGAGCCCATACAGAAAGGCGTTGGCGAACCGGCGGTCATGGATGCCGCCGAGCTGGACGGTGGTCTTTCTGACGGCGTGCAGGAACTGGCCGTTGCTCACGTAGAGCCCGAGCCCTTCACCGTTGAACACGAGGATGTCGCCGGGCGCCAGGTCCTTCTTCGGGACCTTCACCGCCTTTGCCTTCAGGACATCCCGCTCCGTGTCGAGGTCGATACCATGGATCCGGTAGACCGTGTAGATGAGACCGCGGGTGTCCATGCCCTGGGCCGTGATCCCTCCGCTGAAGTAGCGGGCGCCCTGGAACTTGCGGGCCGTCTTCGCGATCTCCGCGGGCGCCACGCCGCCCAGTACGGGATTGCGGGGTTTGACCGGCATGGCGTCTGCCGAGGCAATGACGGCTGCGGTCCGGTCGGGAAACTGCACTTTGTATCTGTCTGCGTCCCGTTCGAGCATCGGAAGCCGCGTGCCCGCATAGAGCGAAACGTTGTGATTGCCGAGCTTGTCGAGGATCAGGGCCGGGGTCTTCGGGACCGTGATAACGATCCATTGCCGGTCGGTCTTGAGATATGACCGCCCCTTGTCGCGGGGTACCTGCACCGCCTCCTGCTGGATCCAACCCTCGCGGTTCCCCTGGCCCGGGATGGCGATGCGGTACCGGTACTCCTGTTTCTCCAGTATCCGCACCTCGTCGGCAAGCAGGACCTGGGTGACGATCGGAGACTTGGGCAGAGGCTCTTCGCGGACGTTGGCAAGGGGGACGGAGATGATGCCGAGGCTGCCGCCGTTGGCCTGCGGTTCCTGGGCGGCTGCCGCGACCGGCAGCAGGACAACGGCAAGAAGGAGCATGAACGTTCGTATCAGCATAGGGTTCCGAAGGAGCAACGTTCCCGGGAGAGCAGGACGCGGAGTCGCCGAAAAAAAAGAAGTCAGGCAGAGTTCGCCTGACGCGGTGGAAGGCCGGGGCGGGAAGCACCCCTCTCGTTCTGCTTTCCGGTATGATAAAAAATGGTGCCGAAGGGGGGACTCGAACCCCCATGGGTTGCCCCACACGCCCCTCAAACGTGCGTGTCTACCAATTCCACCACTTCGGCACTTGCTGAAGATCGCCGCGACCGGTACGAAGATCGCGGCCATGTACGGGGCTTGCTATTGTTTTTTCACCGGCGCCAGCCATGCCGTGTGCTTTTTGTCCCTGCCGTGGACGATATCGAAGAACGCCGCCTGCAGCTTCTGGGTGACGGGCCCCGGCTTGCCGGTCCCGATCTTCCGGTTGTCCACTTCGCGGATCGGCGTGATCTCGGCAGCCGTGCCGGTAAAGAAGGCCTCATCGGCGATATAGAGCTCGTCCCGGGTGAACCGTTCCTCCACGAGAGGGATGCCGTGCTCCTGCGCCAGCTGGATGATTGTGTCCCGCGTGATCCCGTCCAGGATCGCGGTGAGCGGCGGTGTCTTGATCTTGCCGTTCCGCACCATGAATACGTTCTCCCCGCTTCCCTCGGCGACGTAACCGTCGGTGTCAAGCAGCATGGCCTCGTCATACCCGTCCTTGAGCGCCTCGCGCTTGGCAAGGAGGGAATTCGCGTAGTTGGCCGTGGTCTTGGAGCGTACCATGGTCGCGTTGATATGAGGCCGGCAGAATGACGAGATCTTCACACGGATGCCGTTCTTCAGCCCTTCTTCGCCGAGGTAGCTGCCCCAGGGCCAGACCGCAATGGCAATGTCGATGGGGTTCTCCTTGGGGAATATCCCCATGGCGCCGTAGCCGATATAGGCGATCGGCCTGATGTAGCAGGCGTCGATCTTGTTCACCCGGATGGTCTCGAGGATCGCCTCGTACACCTGCTCGCGGGTGAAGGGACTCTCCAGCTGGCAGATGTGCATCGACGAGAAGAGCCGGTCCACATGCTCCCTCAGTCGGAACACAGCGGAGCCCGTATCCGTCTTGTAGCAGCGGATGCCCTCGAACACGCCTGTGCCGTAGTGCAGTGTATGTGTCAGCACATGGACCTTGGCGTCGTTCCAGGGAACGAACTTCCCGCTCAACCAGATTTTTTCAGTGGCCTGAAGCATAGAGCGTATTTTATAACAGTCTGTGCAGCGATTGTCAACGATTTTTTTGGGAGTTTTCGGCAGTTTCCGGGTCTAGGGAAACAAAACATCGGTTCTCATCGCGAGGCAGACATATGCTATGGAAGGGAGCAGCGGAGTACCGCTAATTTTCCTTCGTAATGGTGATGAGCGTATCCTCCACTTTCTTCCCGCTGGCAATTTCCTTCCGCGGCGGGCCCTGAATGGCTACCTCGACATCATCTTTCTTGAAGGTGGCAGTTGCCTTGGCCTTTCCTTTGACGGGGGTCAAGCCCAGCTTCACATAGAACTCGGCGACCGCGGAAGGGTCGTCGGTTGTCCGATAGGCAGCACCCTCGATATACTGCACATCATCAAGATAGCGGGTCGTGCCTTCGTCGTATTCTGCGCCGGGGTAAACAGGTACGCCGTATTTTTCCACGGCGCCTGCGTCTCCCGCGCTCATCGCAGCCAGCAATGCCATAAGCAGAACCATACGTTTTATCATAACGACCTCTCCTTCACGCATTCTCCTCTTTTCGGGCACCGTGGTGACGGTGTCCCTTCTATAGTATAGGCAACCTAGAGAAGTATATTATTTGTTAGTCTATCAGTTTTTACATAAAATGACAAATCGCTGCTCTTAAAGCAAAACCTATTGGTTTATAAGACTATTATTGTTTGACAGACCGGGAGAGGAGCGCTACAATTAAATTGCCAGGGACACAAGGCCAAGGAGGCAGCGATGCAGATCAAGACGATCCTTTTCCCGACGGATTTTTCTCAGGGTGCCCGGGCGGCCATGGAGTATGCAATCGCCCTGGCCCGGGATTACAAGGCAAAGCTTATCCTATTGTATGTGATCCAGGACATCAGCATCGCCGAATGGTACATTCCGTCATCCATATCGGCCGCGGACCTCGTGGAAGACATGCAGAAAAGCGCTTCACGGGAGATGGAAAAATGGGGCGCAGAGGTGGCCTTCAAGGTAAAGGATGTGGAGAAGGATGTCGTCCGGGGCGTGCCCTTTGTGGAGATCATCAGGACGGCAAAGGAAAAGAACGCTGACATGATCGTCATCGGGACCCATGGCAGGACGGGCATCGACCACATGCTCTTCGGGAGCACGGCGGAAAAGGTCGTTCGCAAGTCGCCCTGCCCGGTGCTCACCGTGCGGATGGCGGGAAGGGAGTTCAAGATGCCGTAGGAATATCAGACACGGGGACGCGGGGACAGGGAGACACGGTAAAGCAAAAGGCAGGCGCATGCGCCTGCCTTTATATTGTAAGTTGCTGATCGCGGCCTGCGCATTGATGGGGACACTATGCACAAGCGGAAGATCGTGTCAGCGGTAAAACTACTGTCCCAGCAGCGTGGTAAACGTATCGTGGTGGCGCTCTTCGTCGGAGAGGATCTGCTCGAACAGGAGCCGCGTGGTTTCGTCCTTCTCGGCGATAGCCTGCTTGATGATGTCCTTGTAGAGGGTGATCGCCTCTTCCTCGGCCTGCACATCGGCCTTGAGCATCTGCTCCGGCGTGCCGCCCTTGGCGATGGGATTCGGCTTGGTGGTGGGAGCGACGTCGAAGTAGAAGAGCCGCTCGGCGATCTTCTCGGCGTGCTTCATCTCCTCAATGGCGATATCCTCGAACACGTCCATGAGGGACGCGGAGTTGAGACCCTTCACCATGATGTGGTGCCACATGTACTGCACGATTGCCTGGAGCTCCCCGGCGATCGCCTGGTTCATCATTTCCGTAAGTTTCGGACTTGCCTTCTGTACCATTGTATCCTCCTCAGTTATGCGATGATATCTGCGCGAATGGTTAAAGCATAGCATAGAACATCCGGCTTTTCAACCGGAGCACCGCTATTTCCTGTTGCCTTTATCTTCCGGTATGAAATATAATGCTGTTCACTTATTTCTATATTTCTAAGAGGAGCGTATTGAATGGGCAAGAACATCATCACCAAGATCCTTGATGCACACCTCGTCGAGGGCAAGCTCGAACCCGGCACGGAGATCGCCATCAGGATCGACCAGACCCTGACCCAGGACGCCACCGGTACCATGGCATATCTCCAGTTTGAAGCCATGGGCGTGCCGCGGGTAAAGACGGAACTTTCGGTGAGCTACGTCGACCACAACACCCTGCAGGACGGCTACGAGAACGCCGATGACCACCGGTACCTGCAGACCGTGGCGGCAAAGCACGGCATTCATTATTCCAAAGCGGGGAACGGCATTTGCCACCAGGTCCATCTTGAGCGTTTCGGCAGGCCGGGCAGGACCCTTCTGGGCTCCGACTCCCATACGCCAACAGGCGGTGGTGTGGGCATGCTTGCCATCGGCGCGGGCGGGCTCGATGTAGCCGTTGCCATGGGCGGCGGGCCATTCTATCTCACCTGTCCAAAGGTCGTCAAGATCAACCTCACGGGAAAACTTCCGCCCTGGGTTTCGGCAAAGGATGTTATTCTCGCGATCCTTGAGGTCCTTACGACGAAGGGAAACGTGGGAATGGTCATTGAATATGGCGGCGACGGCGTCGGCACGCTTTCCGTGCCCGAGCGCGCGACCATCACGAACATGGGCGCCGAGCTAGGCGTCACCACCTCGCTCTTCCCGAGCGACGACAATACCCGCGCCTTTCTCAAGGCTCAGGGGCGCGAGGACCACTGGACGGCGTTTGCAGCCGATCCCGACGCGACCTACGACCGGACCATCGACATCGATCTGGCAGGGCTTGTTCCGCGCATGGCGAAGCCCCACTCGCCGGACAACATCGCAACGGTGAGGGAGCTGGCGGGAACGAAGGTTGACCAGGTGATGGTCGGTTCCTGCACCAATTCGTCCTATCGCGACCTCATGATCGTCGCCGCCATGCTGAAGGGAAAGCGGGTGCATCCCGACGTGAGCTTCGGCGTGGCACCCGGTTCGCGCCAAGTGCTGGCGATGATCGCGTCGAACGGCGCCCTTGCCGAGATTATCGCGGCCGGCGGCCGGATACTGGAATCCACCTGCGGGTTCTGCATCGGCGCGGGCCAGGCGCCCAGGACCGACGCGGTCTCCATCCGCACGAACAACCGGAACTTCGAAGGCCGCTCCAGCACCAAGAGCGCGAAGGTCTTCCTCGCAAGCCCGGAAAGCGCGACCGCTGCGGCCTTGACCGGTGTTATCACCGACCCGCGCGACCTGGGCTCGAACTATCCCGTGATCGGGATGCCTGACTGGTTCTGGATCGACGACAGCATGGTGCTGCCTCCGTCGGACCGGCCCGACTCCGTCGTCATCACCCGCGGACCGAACATCGGCGACCCGCCCAAGGGCGAGCCGCTGCCCGATATGATCAAAGGAAGGATCACTATCAAGGTCGGCGACAAGATAACGACCGACCACATCATGCCGGCGGGGTCCCGGCTGAAATACCGGTCAAACATCCCGAAATACGCCGAGTTCGTGTTCGAAGGAACCGATCCCCTGTTCTCAAAAAAGTCGTTGGAGAACAAATTGGCTGGAGTTCACAATATCGTCGTGGCAGGAACGAGCTACGGCCAGGGCTCAAGCAGGGAACACGCGGCCATCTGCCCCATGTTCCTGGGCGTCAAGGCCGTGATCGCCAAATCATTCGAGCGTATCCACGCCGCGAACCTCATCAACTTCGGCATCCTTCCCCTCACGTTCTCTCGTGATGCGGACTACGACATCGTCGAAGCAGGAAACGAGCTTGAGATCGCCGGGATCGTTGCAGCCCTGACGAGTGGCACCGACCTTTCGCTTATGGACATAACTGCAAGAAAACAGATTGTCCTGAAGTACTCGCTGAGCGGCAGGCAGCGGGAGATCCTACTGGCGGGAGGGATGCTGAACTACACAAAAATGAAGGCGAAGTAAGCACCGATCGCTGATCGTAGCCCTCATAATAAATCAAAAAGCCGCACTCCCTTTGGAATGCGGCTTTCATTTATTAATGACGCAAGTTTGATACTTTCGTAATAAGTCATTCTCCTACAAACATCACGGAGGCCACCAAGAAAGAACTAAATCTTTTCAATTTGTCTTTCTGCGTGCCCTCGCTTAGAAGCGCCTACTTTTGGTTGTGCCTCCGTGTGAAAAATGAGTCCTTACGAGTTCATCGTGTTTTACTTCTGAAAGAACTGCGCGACCTGCTGATCTCTATTTATAGTATCGGTTCAGATCGTGTCTCTGCATCCATTCTGTCCACATCCGCATTTCATGCCGCCGCTGTGCGCTGACTCGACGTAGTCAACCGTTATCTCTTCACCCTTCCTTATGGCACGCTTCGCGTACACCTCTACCCGGTCTCGAACTATTCGCAGAAAGGCGTTCGACCGGCAGGAGTGGTTCAGGAGCCGCAGGGCATTTCCCCCGGTGCAGTCGAGCGCGTGCGTGTGGCTCAGGTCAATGAGGCAGATCCTGCACTTGCCTTTCGCGCGCTTCCGCGCAGTTCTGATGGATATGATCTCGCCGGTAACTTCGCCTATCTTTCGCCGGCCCGGGATCGGAGCTTGAGCGAACACCCCGCGCCCTTCGATCGAGCTGGGCGCTATCCTGACGGCGTGCCTGATCATGCCAACGCCTACCAGGGCGGAGCGACAAGCTTGAAGGTCGCGTCCTTGCGAAATAGGTCATCCGCTCCCTGCTCAATATACAGGTGGAAGTTCCTGTGACGAAGATAGTGTCCCGCATAATTGGCCGATTCGAAGGACGACCACGAAGCGTCAGCCAGTCCCGGCTTCATCTTGAACGTAGCGTCCTCCCGAAAGAGCTGTGATCCATCCGGCTTGTGCAGCTGCACGCGGAAGTTCTGGTGCCGCAGATAATACCCGGGATAGTTCGTTGATTCGAAGGACACATACCTGCTGTCCGCCAGGCCCGGTACGATCCGGAATGTGCCGTCCCTCCGGTCAAGATCGTTCACGAGCGGCGAGATCTCTCCGGAAAAATTGGCATGACGTATAAAGTGCGTCGGATAATTGTAGGATTGCAGCACAGCGGTCCGCGTCTGCGCAGGAAGGGATGGTGCAATCGCGGCCCCGGAGGGCAGACCGGATTGAAACTCGATTTTTTGGATGGCATTGGTATCAAAGGACTGTATCTTGCCGTCCTTCGTCGTAATGATCATCTTGTCCTGCGCAATCGCCGTACCTTCCAAGGTCATACACACCGCAAGAGCCCAGAACAACGTGTTCATGTTTTCCTCCTTATCAATTGGAGCTCGGGTCGCGTCAGGACGGAGAGGTCGCAGCGAGGCGGATCAGAGCTTCACGTCCCTGAGGTGCTTCGCCGCGTCTTCCGGCGGCGTCGGATTGATATAGAAACCCGATCCCCATTCGAAGCCCGCTACCCGGGTGAGGCGCGGCATGATCTCCAGATGCCAGTGAAAATCATCGTTCAGGGTGTGCCAGTGGCCGTGGCGTGGAACGCGGTTCGGCGCGGTGTACAGGATGTAGTTATAGGGGGCGTTGTCCAGGGTCTTTCCGAGCCGCTGGAGCGTATTCCGGAGCGAGCGGGAAAGATCCATCATCTCTTCCTTGGAGATGTCGGCATAGGCGCAGGAATGTTTTTTTGGGTAGATCCAGACCTCGAAGGGGAACCGTGGCGCGAAGGGAGTGAACACGATGAAATGCCGGGTCTCCTCAACAACCCGGGCGGCGTCCGCAAGTTCCTGCCGGATCATGTCGCAGAAGATGCAGCGCTCCTTGTAGTCATAATAGGACTTGGCGCCGTCCAGTTTTTCTTTAACGAGCTTGGGGATGACAGGGGTGGCGATGATCTGGGAGTGGGTGTGGTTCAGGGCCGATCCCGCGGACCAGCCCTGGTTCTTGAGGATCAGCACGTACCGCAGCCGGTCGTCGCGCTCAAGGTCAAGGATCCGGTCGCGGTAGGACCACAAGATCTTCTCCACCTGGCTTTCCGGCAGTTCTTCGAGGCGCAGGGCATGCTCCGGGGTCTCGATGATGATCTCATGAGCGCCGATCCCGTTCATCCAGTCATAGATGCCGCTGCCCTCGCGCTCCAGGCTGCCTTCGACATGGAGAACGGGAAACTTGCTGGGGATGACGCGGACCCACCACCCCTCTTTGTTCGGGAGGGTCTTCTCGGCGCGGAAGGATGCTATCTCGGGAGGGGTCTTGGACTCGTTACCGGCACAGAACGGGCATTCCGCCGGCGCCACATCGTCTTCGGGTTCTTCGGTATGGTAGTCTTGGGGTTGTTTGGGCCGTTCGGTGGAGATAATGATCCAGCGGCCGACGATGGGGTCCTTGCGCAGTCGTGACATCAGACTCCCGGTCTTGCCTTCCGCTCGGAGAGGACCTTGTGGACGATCCGTTTGAGTTCCTTGATCCGGATGGGCTTGTTGATATATTCGGCGGCTCCAAGGCTCATGGCCTTGAGGTAGGATTCAACTTCGCCGTAGGCGGTCACCATGATCACGTCTGCCTTGGAACCCGTCTTCCGGATCTCCTGCAGCAACTGGAGGCCGTCCATACCCGGCATCTTGATGTCCGTGACCACAAGGTCGAACAGCGCCTTCTTGAACTGCGAGATGCCGTCCTCCCCGTTTACGGCGAGGGTGACCTCGTAGCCTTCATCGGTCAATATGGTATTAAAGAGCTCCCGCGCGCCCTCTTCATCGTCAACGACAAGGATTTTCATCAATTCTCCCGCAAAGCAATGATAATGCAATAGATATCATAAAAACCCTGAATCGTCAAGGTAGAGACCCATCTGTTTTTCGGTATTGCGATCCGGCCGATAGTCTGGCAGCAGCTTATTCCATTTAAATATCAACGGTTTGCATCATAGATCAGCCGAAGGCCTTCGAGCGTCAGGTTCGGCCTGACCTCGATCGCGCTTCTGGTCTCGGGGGCAACGAGCTCGGCAAGCCCGCCCGTGGCGATCACCCTGGCGTCGGGGGAAAGCTCCTTCTTCATCCGTTCTACGATCCCGTCAACGAGGCCGGCGTACCCGAAGAGAATGCCTGCCTGCATGGCGCTGACCGTGTCCCGGCCGATGATCGTCCGCGGCCGCGTAAGCTCGACCCGGGGCAGTTTCGCCGCGCGCTGGTACAGGGCCTCGGCCGAGATCTTCACGCCCGGCGTGATAGCGCCGCCCAGGTACTCGCCCTTTGCGGTGACCGCGCAGAAGGTTGTTGCCGTTCCGAAGTCGATGATGATGAGCGGCCCTCCGTAGAGCCTGAATGCGGCAGCGGCGTTCACGATGCGGTCGGCGCCGATCTCGCGGGGATTTTCATAGCTCAGCGTGATCCCCGTCTTGAGCTCGCTGGTCACGACCAGGGGCTCGATCTTGAAGTACTTGCGGGACATCTCGGCCATGATCGAGAGCAGCGGCGGAACGACCGTGGAGATGATGATCCCGTCGATCTGTTTGAAGTCGATGCCCGAAAAGGCAAAGAGGTCCTTCATGATCACGGCGTATTCATCGGCGGTGATCGATGCCTTGGTACCGATGCGCCAGCTCTCGCGCAGGCGTTCTCCCTCGAACACGCCGAGCACCACATTGGTATTGCCGATGTCGATGGCAAGAAGCATATGCCCTCCGAAAAAGAGTCCGACACGGTGACAGGGGGACAAGGAGACCCTGCGAAGAAAGACCGATTCTACCGCCCTTTCCCCGCGTCTCCGTGTCGCCGCGTCGCTTAGAAGCGTCTACTTTTGGCCCCGCGTCAGGTTTTTCCTTTCATGATCGTCACGTCCCCGGCCGCGACCTGCCGGAGCGTTCCGTCGTCCAATTTGAGAATAAGCCTGCCTTCAGCATCCACGCCACGGGCAAGCCCTTCCAGCTTTACACTGCCCCCGTCCACCGCCACGCGATGCCCCAGCGTCACGTTCAACTCTTTCCACGCGGCAACAACCTCTGTGTCACCCGTAAGAAAGCGGTGATACCAGAGATCGAGCTCGACCAGCAGGGTCCTCAAGAGGGCGGTCCTGTCCATCGGTTTTCCCGTCGCGGCAGCAAGCGTCGTGGCCATCCTCCGGATATCGGGCGGAAGCGCCCTGCCGTCCATGTTCACGTTCACGCCGATCCCGAGCACGATATGTCTGATCCGGTCAGGCTCCGCGCTCATCTCGGTGAGAAGACCGGACACCTTTTTTCCGGACAGAAGGATATCGTTCGGCCACTTGATCCCGGCCGGGACCCCGCATTGCCTCCTGAGGCCGGAGGCGACAGCGACGGCTCCCACGAGCGTGATGAGCGGGGCTTTGGAGATCGGCACGGACGGCCGGAGGATCACGCTCACGTACAGGTTGCCGGCTGGCGATGACCAGGACCTGCCCAGCCTTCCCTTGCCGCCGGTCTGGGTCTCGGCGATCACCACGGTGCCGTCTACGGCGCCTTTCTGGGCGAGGTCCATGGCAACGGTGTTGGTCGACGCAACCTCCGCAAAATGCAGGACCTCTTTGCCGATGGTCCTCGTTCCCAGCCCCTGCATCACCTCGCCGGCGACGATAACATCAGGGGACGCGGTGAGACGGTACCCTTTTGACGGTACGGCCTCGATCGCGTATCCTTCGCGCTCCAGCGTCTTGATATGCTTCCACACGGCTGTTCGGGACACGCCCATAGCAGCGGCAAGCGCGGCCCCCGACACGTGGCCGGAACGGGAGGACCGCAGGTGCGTCAACACATCGAACTTTTTCATGTTTCTCGACAGAAAGGGCTCAGGATGCGACAGCGGGGTGATGACTTCCCGGACCCCGGTCCCCTGCCCCACGACCATTGAAGATCCCTACAGTCCCGCCGTGGCGGGACAGGGAGTCTTCGATCCTCAAGAAATAATATATATTCTAATCGCTCGCAATCCCCGCAATGGGTTACGGGGATTGCGCTCGCTCCTGGATTTATTTTATTTTCATGCTGATGTCAGCGGCGGGGGCAGAATGCGTCAGGCTCCCCGAGGAAATGAAGTCAACGCCGGTCTCTGCGATCGCCTTGACGTTGTCGAGGGTCACGTTGCCCGAGGCCTCAACCAGAACGCGCTCGCCGACGATGCCGACGGCCTGTTTCATGAGTGCCGGCTGCATATTGTCGAGCAGGATCATCGTTGCGCCGGCGGCCATCGCCTCTCGCACCTCGTCCAGCGTCTTCACCTCTACCTCGATCTTGAGCAGCGGATGGACCTTTTTCCGGATGCCGGCCATGGCCTTGATGATACCGCCGGCCGCTTTGATGTGATTGTCCTTGATCAGGATCCCGTCGTACAGACCGAAACGATGGTTACGGCCGCCGCCCATGCGTACCGCGTATTTTTCGAGCGCCCGCAGTCCCGGCAGTGTCTTGCGGGTGTCCAGGATCTCGGCGCGGGATCCCTTGAGGGCATCAACGAATCTGGAGGTCAGGGTGGCGATGCCCGAAAGGTGCTGCATCAGGTTCAGCGCTACGCGCTCACCGGCAAGGAGCATGCGGGTCCTGCCCTGGACCTGCGCGATGATGGAGCCGGACTGCACCCGGCTGCCGTCGTGGGCGAGCGGCGTGAACTGGACCCACGGATCGAGCTTGCGGAACACTTCTCGTGCGATCAGCACGCCGGCAAGGACCAGGTCCTGCTTAGCGATGATCTCCGCCGTTGACGAGACCTCATCCGGGATCACCGCTTCCGACGTGATATCTCCAGGACCGATATCCTCAAAAAGCGCCTCTTCGATCAATTTTTCTATGAGATGTTCCATCCTCGCTCATTCCTCACAGGGTGATTTTTGACTGAATGCCTGCAGTCGGCGTCATACCGCAGGCGGATCACGTACCCAGCGTCGCGAGGCTCTGCTCCAGCTTCTCGCGCATTGCCTTCAGCTCCTCGAGCCGCGCAGAGTCCTTCTCAACAACGGCTTTCGGCGCCTTATCCACGAAGCTCTTGTTCGACAGTTTTCTGGAGAACATTTCAACATCCTTGGACGTCTTTGCTATCTCTTTCATCAGCCGATCGCGCTCGGCGCCTTTATCAATGGTCTGGTCCGAAGTGACATAGATCTCTGCGCCGCGGATCGTACCGGTAGCCGATCCCTCCGGCTTTGCGGTGTCGAGGGCGATCGCCAGGTGCGACAATCCGGATAATGACGTCACATATCCGGCTGTTTGTTCGAAGTTCTTAACGACATCCTCGTTCTCGGCTCGGATGTCCGCCCTGACCTTCTCGCGAGGCGATATATTCATCTCGCCACGGATGTTCCTTATGGAAAGGATCGCATCCATAGGCAACCGCATCGACCGCTCAACTGGCTCGTCGATATACGTGCCGTCCGATGTTGGGAAGGATGATACCATGATCGATTCTTCCGGCCCTTTGATCTCGCGGGGAAGCTTCTGCCAGATCTCTTCTGTAATAAAAGGCATGATCGGATGGAGCAGGCGTAATGACGTTTCCAGCGTCATGACGAGCGTTGTCTGCGCAGCCTTTTTCCTGCCCGGATGTTCATCCTTCAACGCCGGTTTGGAAAGTTCGACGTACCAATCGCAGTACTCGTGCCAGATGAACTGGTAGAGCGTCGACGCCGCGTCGTTGAAACGGTATTCCTGCAGAGCTGCCTGGACCTCCTGGATGACCGAGTTCAGGCGCGATGCGATCCAGCGGTCCGCCAGCGACGACTCCTTCACCACGATATCGCTGTTCGGGACGAACACTTCTTCGAGGTTCATCATCACGAACCGGCTTGCGTTCCAGATCTTGTTCGCGAAGTTCCGATAGCCCTCGATACGCTCCGCGGACATCTTGATGTCGCGGCCCTGGGCGGCAAAGGCCGTCAACGTGAACCGGAACGCGTCGGTGCCGAACTGTTCGGTCATCTCCAGAGGGTCGATGACGTTCCCCTTGGACTTGCTCATCTTCTGACCTTCGGCGTCGCGGACCAGCGCGTGGATATAGACGTCCTTGAACGGGGCCTCCTTCATGAAGTGGAGACCCATCATGATCATGCGCGCCACCCAGAAAAAGATGATGTCAAAGCTCGTAACGAGCACGGACGTGGGATAGTAGGTCGCGAGGTCCTTTGTCCTCTCCGGCCAGCCGAGCGTGGAAAAGGGCCAGAGCGCGGACGAGAACCACGTATCGAGCACATCGGTCTCCTGCCGGATGTTTGTGCTCCCGCACGCCGAGCACGAGACGGCGTCGGTCCGGCTGACGGTAATGACGTCGCACTGATCGCAGTACCATGCCGGTATGCGGTGGCCCCACCAGATCTGGCGCGAGATGCACCAGTCCTTGATGTTCCGCATCCAGTCAAAGTAGGTGTTCTCCCAGCCTTTGGGATAGAAGGTGATCGTGCCGTCCTCGACGGCCTTGATCGCGGGTTCCGCCAGGGGCTTCGTCTTGACGAACCACTGGGGAGACAGATACGGCTCCACAACGGTCCTGCAACGATAGCATTTGCCGATGGAATGGCTGTGATCATCCGTCTTGCCCAGGTACCCCTGCTCCTTGAGCAGTTCCACGACCATGCCCCGCGCCTTTTTGGCGGGCTTCCCCGCTATCTGGCGGAGCACCTCGGGAAGCACGTCCGGGATGTCGGTCAGGATCTCGGCCTTGTCGTTCAGCATTTTTATCCGAAGGAGCTCGGGGTCCTGTCGCAAGCCCGCTTCATAGTCGTTGAAGTCGTGGGCAGGGGTGACCTTCACGGCGCCGGTGCCGAACTCGAGGTCAACGAGGATGGAATCGCCCACAATGGGGATCTTTCTGTTCGTGAGCGGAAGGTCGACGGTCTTGCCGATCAGTGCCTTATAGCGGGGATCCAGCGGATGCACAGCCACCGCCGTATCTCCCAGCATGGTCTCGGGCCGCGTTGTGGCTACGGTGAGGCGTATCGAATGGTCGTTGCTCAGGGGATAGGAAATATGGTAGAGCTTGCCCTTTTCGTCCTCATGCTCCACTTCTATGTCGGAAAGCGCCGTGTGGCAGCGGGGGCACCAGTTGATGAGCCGCTCGCCGCGGTAGATGAGCCCTTCCTCGTGGAGCCGGACAAAGACCTCCCGGACGGCCTTCGAAAGACCTTCATCCATGGTGAACCGCTCGCGGTCCCAGTCGCACGAGGCACCAAGCCGCTTGAGCTGGCCGATGATCCGCCCCCCGTATTCCTTCTTCCACTCCCAGACCTTTTCAATGAACGCCTCCCGTCCCATGGCGTGACGATCGATGTTCTCCCTGGCAAGCATGCGCTCCACTACGTTCTGCGTCGCAATACCCGCGTGGTCCGTACCGGGGACCCAGAGCGTATTCCTGCCGGACATGCGCATCCACCGAGCGAGGATGTCCTGGAGCGTGGAGTTCAGCGCATGGCCGATGTGGAGCTGTCCGGTAACATTGGGCGGCGGGATCACGATGGAATAATGCGGGGCGCGCGAGTTCTCATCGGCATGAAAATACTTCTTCTGAAGCCAGAAAGCGTACCAGGTCTCTTCGACCGACTTTGGCTCGTAGGATTTTGAAAGCTCATTCACGGACATCCGACAACTCCTTCATATGCACATCATGAGAACGCGATCAGGGGCATGGGAATTTCAGAAGAGAATGATCACCGGCCCGGCTGTGATTGTTTCGCTGGTTGGGCCGCAGCGGAGACCGGTGATACAATAAAAAGAGGGGAGCGTGTTCCCTGCATTGAAATTCCAAATCACAAATTACAAATCCCAAATAATACCCAATTCACAATGTTCAAACTCAAAACGGTTTGAACATTGGTTCTTGATATTTGGGATGTATTTGGGATTTGGTTCTTGAATATTGGCGCTTCTCTTTATTTCTCCGCTTTGAGCCGCTCGATCTCTTCCCTGATCAGACGTTCGGCGAGGTCAGGAATGACATCCCAGGCCACCCGCTCCAGGACCTCTCGCACGGCCTTCTCGATGGCTTCCCGGGCAACACCCTTGAGCATTTCGTCGGATACCCCGGGAGCACGGGACAGCGCACTGAAGGGCTGTTCGGGCTCGCGCGCGGACGGTATTTGTGCTGCCGGAGCCGGCGGTGCCTTGGTCACCGGCGGCGTATAAGCGTAATCTTCATGGGAGGCCCTCGATGCCATGTCGAGTGATTCAAAGCTCACAATATCAGGATGCCTGGCGGCGGCGCCCTTCGCCTCCCCGGCCAGCCCGAGCCCCTCGCGCATTTCGTCCATCGCTTTTTGACCGACAGGCAGGGCCTTCTCTTCTTCCGATGACAGCGGCATCCCGAACTCGAACGAAGGCATCTCGACCGGCCCCGCCGGCGGGACCTCACTGGCTTCGGTTTTTTCTATGCTCTCTTCGGCAGGGGGCAGCTCGCGGCCGAACAACTGGTCCGTATCGAATGCATCAGGAACCGCCTCTGTGGGTCCGGGCATAGGCTTCGATTTCGCTTCAACTTCGGTCTCTTCCGCCAACCGTGCCCATTCCGCGTCCTCTTCCTCTGGTGTCTTTGCGACGGCAGGGGCAGGCTTCGGCTGCTCCGGCGGAGCGGATTGCTCTGATTCTACCTCGGGTTCGACCTCGAACTCCGGCTCGACCTCGAATGTCTCCTCCTCGATCTTCTCCATCTTGAGAGGGGCGGGTGGCGTCTGGGTTGTGCGAACCGCGGGTTGCGCCGGCGCCTCCTGAATGATATCGAATATGTCTGAAGGGACCGCTTGCGGCGTTTTCGGTTTCGGGGGCGGCGGAGGTGAAGACGGCACAACAGCAGGTTTCGGCGGAGCCGGTGGAACCGGTGCCGCCTTATGGGCGGCAGGTGCGGGAGACGGCGGCGTGCCGGCCGGTGCGCCGGTGAGCGCTTTCTTCACCTTACCGATAAGGTCCTGGGACTCGAACGGCTTGGCGATGTTGTCCACGATGCCCGCCAACTTCCCCTTGCCGGCATCATACACGTCGTCACGGGAAAGCATCAGGATGACCGGTACCTTTGCGAGGGCAGGGGTTTCCTTCAGGCGGCCTGCGAAACGATAGCCGTCGATGCGAGGCAGGTCCACATCGGCTAAGATGACATCTGGCACAATGCGGGACGCCTCTCCCAGGGCCGTGTCACCATCGCTGACACACACCACCTCATATTCCTTACCCGAGAACAGCATCTCAACCACTTTTTGGATCGTGATGCTTTTGTCTGCAAGCAGTATTTTAACCGGCATGGAATAACCTTTCGAAGTTCAGCAGTGTGATTTCCTGGTCGTCGTCGAACTGGATCCCTTTGACCAGCTTCATGTCGATGCCTTTGATCTCGGAAGGCGGGTCCTTCGGGTCCTCAAAACGCGCCATTTTCACGACGCTATCCACGGTTATGCCGAACGGTTTACCGCCTTCTTCAAGCAGAATGATGCTTTGTCCTTTGCGCAGGTCGTCGCCTCCCGGTGCGGGTGCGGTGAATCCGATGGGCCCCGTCCGGGAAAGACCCAGTACCTGGGCAAGGTGGAACACGGGATAGATGGCCCCCCGGTATTCCATAACGCCTTCGATATACGAATAGGACAGCGGAACAGGGCGCGAACGGCGCCAGGGCAGGATCTCGATGGCCCCCTGCAGTTTGACGCCGAGGAGCCGTTCCGCGATCCGAAACAACAGGTAGTTGTGCATCATGGCAGCAACCCGTCCTCGTTCAGGAGAACAACCAGGTCCTCCCGGTTCCGCAGGATGCCAGCATAGTAATTCAGACTGGGATTCAGGACACCCCGCGGCATGGGCACAGGCTTCTGCGATGTCTCCAGAAGCTCTTTCGCCGTGTCAACCAACAGACCCAGAACACCCTTGCTGCTTTTCACGACGATGAGACCGCCGCCGGGATTCCCCGGCAGTTTCAGGACTTTTTTCAAATTGACCACCGGGATCATTTTGCCCCGGTAATCGAGCTTCCCTTCGAAGATCTCCGATAGCTTCTGGTCCTTCTGGATGTTCCTCGGAACGGTGATCTCCAGGAGGCTGGTGATCGGAATGGCAAAGCTTTCACCTTCGATCGATACGATGAGATACCGTGTTTTATCGTCCATAGGGATGCCCGGTGACTATGCGCGTGACGCCAGGGCGGCGTTGCTCAGGAGCTTTTTCAGCGCTTCGATCATTTCCTGCTCTTCGAAGGGTTTCACGAGATAGTCCTGGGCCCCCATGTCGATAGCTTTCTGCCGGTGCTTCTCGCCTGCTCGCGAGGTAAGCACAATAATAGGAATGTTCATGAACACGGGGTTGCGCTTCATTTCGGCCATGAGATCATACCCATGCATGACCGGCATCTCGAGGTCCGTGATCACCGCATCAACCTTCGTCTTGCCCAGCACCTCGAGCGCGTTCATGCCGTCGGTCGCTGTCTCCACTTCATAGCCGCTTCGATCGAGGAAGCGCTGAACATATTTTCGTATGCTGATGGAGTCGTCCACCACCAGAACGCGCGGCTTGCGCCGCGCCGTTTCTGCGGCGGCCGTTTCCCGCCCGCCGATGTAGCTCGTCTTGGTGCTGATGGTCTCCTCGCCGAACAGGTGCGCAACGTTCAAAATGAGACGAACATCGCCTTCGCCGGAGATCGTTGCCCCGGAGAACATCCGCACGTTCTTCAGGTACTCTCCGAGGGACTTCACCACGATCTCTTCCCGGCCGGCAATGTCCTCCACCATGAGGGCGACCCGCTTCTCTGCAAGGACGAGGATCAGGGTGGGATAGCGATAGTCCTCTCCCTTCTTCGGAAGCTTTCCTGCCGCCAGAAGGGTGTTCAGGCGCATGAGGCGCATGAGAGAGCCGCGGAGGTTCACCATCTCCTCGCCGGCCGCCCGCTGGATGTCCTTGTCGGAGAACCGCGTGGTCTCCTCCACGAGGTTCATGGGGATGGCAACCTCCTGGTCCTTCACCTTGACGATCAGCGCCTGGGCGATGGCCAGGGTGAGCGGCAGCCGTATGATGAAACGGGTGCCTACATTTTTTTCCGTCTTGATCTCGATGCGTCCGTTGATCTTCCCGAGCTGGGTCGTCACGACGTCCATTCCCACGCCCCGACCGGACACCTTGCCGACCGTGGCGGCCGTGGAAAAACCCGCGCGGAAGATCAGGTTCAGGGCATCGGCATCGGACATCGCCTTCGCTTCACCCTGCGTGATGAACCGCTTCTCCACTGCTGAACGCCGCAGATGCTCCGGGTCCATGCCGCGGCCGTCATCCTCGATCTGAAGAACAATACTGCTCCCGTCATGCCGTGCTGAAAGGATGAGCACCCCGCTCGGGTCCTTCCCGTTCCGCGTGCGCTCTTCAGGTCCTTCGATCCCGTGGGATATGGCGTTCCGCACCATGTGCATTAAAGGATCGGAGATGATCTCGAAGATCGTCTTGTCGATCTTCGTGTCCCCGCCCGTCACCACCATATTGATCTTCTTGTTCTCTGACTGGGCCATGTCGCGCACCGGCCGCTGGAACAGCTGGAACAGGCGGTCCATCTCCACCATGCGCGCCATGGTGATCTCGTTCTGGAGGTTGGAGGTGATGGTGGAGATCCTGGCCGTATCAAGCTCGAAGGAGTCAAAGAAGCCGGAAAACTCCATCATGATCTCGTTGGTGTCGTTCGTGATCTCCGTCAGCTTGCGCGAAAGCAGATTAAAATCGTCATACCGGTCGAATTCCAGCTCGAAGAAATCTCCCGACTGCTCTGCCGGACGCTGCTCGGGGACAGCAGGCGTCGGGGCCTGGTAATTCATGGTGTATTCATACTTCTCTTCAAATTTCCGGATCTCATACAGCAGGCGGTTCTGACTGAACGAAAGCTCATCGCGAAGGGATTTGATGAGGTCCACCTGGCGGGTGAGCTTGTTGCGGTTCACGACCATCTCGCCCACGAGGTTCATGAGATTATCGAGCCGCTCGATGTTGACCCGGATGAACTGTTTCTCGATATCGGGGGCGTCCGCGGCCCGCCTGCCGACGCCGCGCTTCTCCACGACACCGGCCCGCTTTGCATCTTCGATCTCCTGCTGGAGCGATGCTTCCGCGGCAGCTTCCATAGCCGCGGCATCTGCGGCCGCTTGTGCCGCCGACGGCCTCGGTGGCACGGGAGGCTGCGGTGCGGCCGGCGACGGGACCGTGCTCGCCGGTTTCTGCGGGGCCGAAGGCGCGGCATTTTTCGGAGCGGACACCGGCGCCTTTTGGGCGGCGGTCTTATCGGGCCTGGGTGACTCCCCCGCTTCCTCAGCGAACGCCTTCTCCCATGCCATGTCAAGCTCTTCCTTTGAAGGAAGGGACGCGGGTTTCTCCGGCGCCTTTGCAGCGGGCGGAGCAGATACGGGCACGGGAGACGCAGGCGGCGCGGCGAGACGTTCGGACTTCTCTGCAGGTGCGGCTCCCGTCGATGGAGGTAAGGCGGCTTTGCCGCGAAGGTTCTCGACAAGACTCGTGAAGGACTGGTTTATGTTCTCGATGATAAGCGGATCTTCGGGCTTCTTGGACGCGATCCCGTCGACCATGAGCTTCACGGCATCAACGCTGTCAAAGAGGAAGTTCAGCGTTTCGCGGGTGATCGGGATGGACCCGGAGCGGAACAGCCCGAGCATGTCTTCGGACTTATGCCCGACATCGCTGATCCCCTGGAAGCCCATCATGGCGGCGGACCCTTTGAGCGTGTGCGCCGCGCGGAAAAGCTCGTCGATGACCTCGCGGTTCGTCGGATCCTTTTCGAGGGCGAGCAGTCCCGTATTGAGGTTCTGAATATGCTCGCTGGCCTCAATCAGGAAGAATTCAATTATGCCGGATTTATCGAGGGAGCCTGCCATAGGATTCTATTCAATGAAGCCCAGCTTGATCTCCTCATCACTGGTGGTCACTTCCTCGGCAAGTTGTGGATAGCTGCCTTCCATGACGGGAAGTCCCGCCTCAGCGGCTGGCTGCTGCTCCTTGCCCAGTTTGAACCGGCCGATCGCGACGGTGAGCCGTGTCGAAAGTTCGGCCAGTTTGCTGATGGTCTCCACGGTATCGCGAACGCCGACCGTGGTTTCCTGCGTCAGTTTGGAAATGCTGTCCATGGAGGTCACGATACCCTCCGAAACCTTCACCTGGTTCACGGCGGAGTTGGTGATGTCCGTCACCAGACCGGAGGTCTGCTTAACGATCTGTTCGATCTCGCGGAGTGCGGCACCCGCCTGGTCGGCAAGCTTCGTCCCTTCCTCCACTTCGCGGGTTCCCTCTTCCATGACCGTCACGGCCTCGCTGGTCTCCACCTGAATGCCCTTGATGAGGCTCGTGATGTCCTTGGTCGCACGGGCTGCGCGTTCTGCCAGCTTCCGGACTTCGTCGGCAACCACGGCAAAACCCCTGCCCTGTTCTCCGGCGCGGGCCGCTTCGATCGCGGCGTTCAAGGCCAGCAGGTTCGTCTGGGTGGCGATCTCGTTGATCACCTCAATGATAGCGCCGATCTCGAGGGAGCGTTCGCCAAGTCCCTTGATCTTCTTTCCGGTGGTCTGCACCGCGGCACGGATCCGCTGCATACCTTTGATCGTCTCTGCCACGGAGGCGCCGCCCTTCACGGCGGCCTGGGTGGCACGGAGGGATGCCTGGGTGGCGGCCTCAGCGTTCTCCGCCATGCGCTGGATCGTATGGGACATCTCGTTCACCGCGCCCGATGCTCCCTGGATCTGGGCCGTCTGCTGCTCGGCTCCCCGTCGCATGCGGTCGGACGCCTTCAGGATGTCGCTGGTGGAATGCTGGATCTCGCTTGCCACATCGCTCGCCTGCGAGACGAGCGCCGTAAGACCGTTGATCATGAGGTTGAACGCGTCCGCCACCGACCCCAGTGCGTCGGCGGTCACTTCCGCCTTGACCGTGAGATCGCCTTCCGCGGCGCCGCTCACGATGGACAGGAGGTCCATGACCTGGTGCTGCATTTTGTCCCGGTCGGATTCGGTCTGCACCAGACCCTGCAGACGGTCGATGGTGGTGTTCAGTGTCGTTCCCAGCTGGCCAAGCTCGTCGCTGGATTTCACGTTCGCTTTCTTCGTTAGATCGCCGCGCCCGAGGGCCTCGGACACCTCCATGAGGTCTCTCACCGGTGCGATGATAATGGCAACGATAACGATCGTCAGTATGGCAAGGACAAGTAGGCCCCCCGCGCCGACGTACAGGATGTTCAGAAGGATATTCCGGATGTTCAGCTTGATCTGGGTGATGTTGAGGCCGATATGAATACTGCCGAGGGCGCCGCCGCCGACAGGAGAAGCGATGTCCGTCACCTCAATGACCGTGTCCTTGAGCAGTAAGTTCGCGTTCTCCGTGCCGAAGGGAACGTTGGGTTGCAACTGGTTGATGGTCTGGAGCTCCGCCGGGACCACGTTGCCCTCGAATGACGAGGAGAGGACCCGGCCGCGGGAATCGCGTATGAACGCGTATGCCACGTCGGCCTGGCCAATGGCCTCGCCCAGGATGAACTGGAGCGCGTTCAGGTCTTCGACCTGGACCGGCTCTGCTGCTTTGACGCTCAGACCGTCTGCCAGGATCAGGGCCTTGTTCAGCGCTTCGTCGCGGAGCGTATTCTGAAGCTGATAGTAGATGAAACCGAGGATGCCCGACCCGAACACGGCGGACATTGCCACGATCATGAGCACGACCTTGGTCCTGATGCTGATATGGCGTAATAGAGGGGCTTTCTGTACGGCATCATCGCTTTTCATGGAGGAACTCCTTTACCCAGATAATAGCTTCACGCGGCCGCGCGGACCGCACGTTATGACAGACGTATCGTCTCCAGCAGACGGTCAATGTTCAGCAAGGCCGCAACGCCGTTCGGCCGCTGCACGATCGCCTTAAGATACCGGCTCCGGCTCTTGGTGTCCGATTCCTGCACCGCGATCTCCGCGGGAAGAGGCAATACGCTGCTCAGGGGCACCGAGATCACATCGGCAACAGCATCCACAACGATCCCGATGGTCATCTGTTCATGCCGGATAATGGCGACCTGGTTGAGTACGGTGGACGAAGGCAGGGACAACGCGGGGCGGATATCCACGATCGGAACAATATTGCCCCGCAGGTTTATAATGCCGATAACATGGGACGGGGTCGTGGGTACGGGAAAGACCTTCTGGGGAATGATGATCTCGGCCAGGAGATCGACCGTCACGGCATAGGTGTCCCCGCTTATGCTGAAGAGGCATATACGAACTTCCTCTTCCGCGGTCGCATGCTGTAACACCTCGGCGGTGACTTCAGTGTTGATATCGGCCAACCAGGCTCTCCTCCAGAATGGTCGTTAGATGTATTTCTTCACGGTCTTGAGCAGGTCTTCGGGCTTAAAGGGCTTGGTAAGATATTCATCGGCGCCTTGCTTCATTCCCCAGAACTTATCGCTCTCCTGGTCCTTCGAGGTCACCATGATGATCGGGACGTTCTTGGTGGGTTCATAGGTCTTGATCTCTCGGCATACCTGGAACCCGTTCTTCTTCGGCATGATCACATCAAGGATGATAAGATCGAACTTCTCAGACTTTGCTTTCGCCTCGGCCGCCTCGCCATCCATAACGGTCACGATGGAATGACCTGTCGATTGCAACGTCTGCTGGATGATCTGCAACTCCGCCAGGCTGTCATCTGCTACCAGTATCTTGGCCATTGTCATCTCCTTTTTATGTCACACAATGCTGTGCAAAGTTAACATATTTTGTTGGTATTGTCAAGTTTTCTTTCGTTTTATCACAGAGTTGCGGTCATCTTCGGACTGCTTTTCTTCCTGATCAAATTCACCGAGAGCAGGATGAACATGCTTTTTGCGACGTCAAAATCAGAGAGCATGGCTCGTTCGATGACCTCCTGGACCGTGCTCCTGCCGTCCACCATCGCGAACACCTTCAGGTCCATATCGCTCAGGCCCCGCCGGGTGAGCTCCTCGGCGTTTCCGATAAGGGGCTCGAATACCATGGAAAAATTGGGGATTTTCTGCTGGATCAGTACCCACTCGTCAGACCTTCGGGTTCCTTCCAGGATCAGATCGTCCACTTTAAGCGCTACGGGATTGGCGAAGACAGGGGCGAGCGTGCTGTCAAAAAAGAAATCTCCGTCCTTCCACTCCATTGCTTTAAAGACCACGGATTCCGTATGACGCTTCAGGCAGGCCCCGAATGTCTTCTGGTCCAGGATCTTCTCCTGGGCAAGGACGCCGTCAAGCGGCTGGCCGGTCATCTCGGCGATCCGGCGCGCGTGTTGCAGCCCGTCCTCGGCGACGCGGCAGGACTTCTTGAGCAGGCCCTCGATGCCGCCGATGCTCCCGTTCATGGTGGTGCCGGCAAAAACGATCGCTCCATCCTTGACGAAGACCTCAGCCTCTCCCTCGCGGCGGGTGATGACAAGTCTGCCGCTTTGACGCTGAAGGGAAAGCATCTGCATGAGTTCGACGATACGGAAGGCCGCCAGGTTCCCCTGAATGGAGGCGCTGCCCCCACCCTTGCCGCCCGGCAACTTGCTGATGAGCGCAGGGAGGGTGTTCTGCACGAAATCATCAAGGATGCGCTTCACGATCGTGGTGACCATGGCCTCGAGGCCTTCAGGTGCCGTTGCTGCCGCGGCGCCGCGGGCCGGAGCAGGCGCGGACCTGGCCTTCGCAGCAGCTGCCTTTGCCGCCGCCGCCTCCTCGGCCTTTTTATCGAGGACCTCGCGTATCTTGGAAAGGAGCTCTTCCGGCTGGAATGGCTTGGTGAAATATTCGCTGATACCCAGAACGTCGACGAACTTGCTGCCGACCTTATCGCCTTTTGACGTAACCAGGATTATCGGTGTATCCCTGAACTCCGGGTCCTCTTTCAAGGTCTTGCAGACCTGGTAGCCGTTCATCTTCGGCATGACGAAGTCGACCAGAATGAGCGCGGGCCTCTCGGACTTCGCCTTCTGAATGCCCTCTTCCCCATCGGACGCAAGCACGACCTGATACCCCTGCGACGAAAGGATCATCTCGATCAGTCGTTGAACGGTAGGGCTATCATCTATGTTGAGGATTTTCTCCCCGGCCATTGGTTACCCCTGTGCTTCGATACGCAATGATAATAGCATGGCAGAAAAGGAAATGTCAATAAATTAACCAGGAAATACAGCAGGTTTCTCGACTGATACCCTGCGGACCCCGGGTAGGGGGACGGCGGTATCCAAGGGGGACGGGAAAGCGTTGAGGAGGGCGAAAAGAAGGATGGTATCGAATGCTAATTGCTCGCTCCTGGGTTCAAAGCCTGATATCATCGATCTGTTTTGTCAGTTTCTTCAAAAAGACCGATCCGGTCTCGGTGTTGAAGATGAGCTTGCGCCCGAACTTGCCGCCGGTGTCGGCGCCGACGATCGGAATGTTCTCGCTCTTGAGCATGTCGTCCGCAAGCTGGATATTGCGCTCGCCTATATTCATGAACGGGTTCGTAACGTTCAGGACGACACCCCCGCCGAAGACCTTGGCGCGCAGATTGCGCTTGTCCGAACCAAGCTGCAGCAGCTTTTCGATCAGCTTCGCGATGGCAATGTTCCCGTATTTCGGCGAAGCCAGCCCCTCGCCGTTCCAGAAAGGCAGCATGTAATGATTGATGCCGCCCCGGTTCCGCACGCAGTCCCAGAGGCAGACCGATACGCAGGAGCCGAGAACGGTCGTGACGAAATGCCGCTCCTCATGTACAAAGAGGCTGCCGGCAAGGAGGTAGTGGCTGTTCTCGTCTGGATTATAAAGCATTGCAGAATTTCCCTGCGGCGCCGCGATCACAAAGACAGTACGGCGAAAGCACGCTTAGAACTTCGTTCCGTCCCCGAATATGAACTCGTTCCCGTCCCCCGATGTTACATCGACCGGCTGTCCTGTCTCCATCTCGGCCAGGGACACGGTGAACACGCACCCGTTGCCCTTATTGCCGGCCAGCACAATGCTTCCATTCAGCATCTCCACCAATGCTTTCGCGATACTGAGGCCAAGCCCGTGGCCCTTGTGGCGCTTGCGCACCCCGGTGTCCAGCTGGACGAACCGGTCAAACACCTTCTTTCGGTCCGCTTCGGGGATCCCGGGGCCTTCATCGGCAATAGAAATGTTCAGGCGGCCCCCCTCCTGCCACACGCGGAGGGCCACGCTCTTCCCCTCATGGCAGAACTCGATGGCATTGGCGAGCAGGTTGGCTGTGACCTTTTGGAGCCACTCCGGGTCCGTCTTGAACGTGATCCCGTCGCCGTCCGGGCAGACGCACTGATAGTCCAGGGAGACCTTTTTCTCGGCGGCCTTATGACCGAACGCCGCGAGCTGATTCCGGACAAGAGCGGCCACGTCCACCAGGGCCACACTGGGGGTCGTCTCTCCCGCTTCGAGTTCGGCGGCCGCGAAGATGTTCCTGAGCTGGAAATCAAGATCGAAGGCCTCATGGTAGATCATTCCGGCGATCTCGCGGGCCCGGTCACCGTCGGCTTTTTTATCGACGACCTGCTTGGTCAGTCCCATGATGGAGGTCAGGGGATTGTTGATCTCGTTCCGGATGTTCGACAAAAAATCGGTTTTGAGCGATTCTGACTGCCGGAGCTTCTCGTTCACCGCCTCCAGGTTCTGCGTCATGGTCCGGAGATTGGCTACGGCGATCCGGCTCTCCTCAAACTTTTTTTTAAGCTCCTCTAGGAGCATCTCGTCATCGATCTTTTCCATTGCTTCCTCCTCCGGGGCCTTCCTGCCGCGCCGGCCGCTATCGGATCCCGCTGACAGGATCGCCGCCCCCTGGCGGCACATCCCGCATGTTGTTGTATGCTGGCCTTGTTCTTTCGTACATGATAGCTGAATTTGTCGGGGAACGACGGGAAAAACGCAGGGCGATCAGTCGCACTTGATGTCTTCCTTGCATATGCCGGTGTCCGGCAAAGGACTGAAGATCAGGTTCGACGCGCCACCGGGCGACAAAGGCGCCAGCGTGCCGGCTCCCGGAACAGCGGTCGCCCGTGTTTTTCCCGGTCGGGGCGCGGCCGGAGACGCTTGTTTTTTCTGCGGAGCGGGCTGGGCTTGTTCGCAGGTGAGGAGATGGCGTCGGATGGCGCCGGTGCCGGTTAGAAATATCTTTTCCTGGGGCCCGTTCACCATCAGGGTCGGTACGTGCTCGATCCCCAGGTTTTTGAGCGTCGCGGCATGTTCCTTTATCGCAACGTACCGCACATCGATCTTCTTTTCGTCAAGTTCCTTGCGGATCTCGGAGCAGTACTTGCAGTCTGCGCTGGTGAACAGGATGTATTTCGCGTCCCGGGGGAGCGCCGTGCCGCCCGCGGGCAGGATAAGGTAGAAGAGGCTCAGGACCGCGAAGAGCGCGCCGAACCCGGCGATGACCTCCCGCTGGCCGGAAAGGATGCGGAGCCCACCGAGCACGACAAAGATGCCGAACACTCCCAGGCAGAACACGCAGACCGCGTCGAGGCGAAAGAGCTGGTATCCCACGAAGAAGCCTTCACCTGCCAGGGACGCCACCAGAAGGAAGTTGATGACCCGTTCACTGCGCGCGCTCACCGACCGCATCTCCTGCGCCGCGAGGACGGTGATCAGCGCGATCGTGCCGAGGCCCAGCAGGACCATCGTGAGGTCGCCGAACCGCGTGACCTGCGCCACGACCTTGCATCCCTCGGTCGCGCAGATGCTCTTCCCGTAGAGCTGCAACACTGCCTCGACGAGCAACGTGAGCGTACTCAGCGCGCTTACCGCAAGGAACAGAAGTGCCGACAGGTACTTACCGTTCATGGAATGGCTCCGGGGTGTGCAATGTGCCGACAGGTCATGACGCGGCCAGCCCTTTCGCAACGGCATCGATGAACTCCTCGGTAAGCGCGTGGCTGCCGGGACGGGGCTCGGCAATGGCCGCGAGGTCCTTGGTCATGACGCCGCCCTCGATGGTCTTGAGCACGACGGATTCGAGCCGGCGGCAGAACTCGACCACCTCCGGCGTCCCGTCGAGCGTTCCCCTGCGGGCGATCGCGCCGGTCCAGGCGAAGATCGAGGCTACCGAGTTCGTGGACGTTGGATTTCCCTTCAGGTGTTCATAGTAGTGGCGCATGACCGTGCCGTGCGCCGCCTCGAACTCGTACTTGCCGTCGGGCGAAACGAGCACCGAGGTCATGAGACCCAGGCTGCCGAACCCCGAAGCGACCATATCGCTCATCACGTCGCCGTCATAGTTCATGCAGGCCCAGAGCATGCCTCCGGAAGCCTTCATGATCTGCGCTACGGCGTCATCAATGAGCATGTACCGGTACTGGATCCCCGCCCGCTCGAGGTCGGCCTTCGCCGTCGCGATCTCCTCGGCGAAGATGTCGCGGAAGCGGCCATGATACTGCTTGGAGATCGTGTCCTTCGCGCCGAACCAGATGTCCGTCTTTTCGGCAAGGGCGTACTGGATGCAGGCCTTCGCGAAGCTCCGGATGGAGCTCTCGGTGTTGTGCATCCCCATGACCACGCCCGGGCCTTTGAAGTCGTGAATAGGGACCGTCCGCGGCGTTCCGCCGCCGGCAGGCGTGAACACGATCTCGGCCTTTCCCGGACCGTCCACGACAAGTTCGCTGTTCTTGTAGATATCGCCGTAGGCGTGGCGTCCGATCATGATCGGCTTCGTCCAGGACCGTACGGCCGGTGGGATGTTCCGGACAATGATGGGCTTCCGGAAGACCGTGCCGTCCAGTCCCGAGCGGATCGTGGCATTGGGGCTCGGCCACTGCTTCTTGAGATTGTATTCCTTCACCCGTGCCGCGTTCGGCGTGATCGTGGCGCACTTGACCCCGACACCATACTGCTTGATGGCCTCGGTCGCTTCGAACGTGACCTTGTCGTCCGTGTCGTCGCGGTGCTTCATACCGAGATCAAAGTATTTGAGGTCGATCGTGAGATGGGGCAGGATCAGCTTGTCCTTGATCATCTTCCAGATGATCCGGGTCATTTCATCGCCGTCCATCTCGACGATGGGGTTCTTCACGGTAATAGGCACGGTGCCGTCTCCTTGGAAATGCTCGTTCGCTGCAATTGACGATGCGATAACGCTTCGATCGAACCTTTGTGTTGAACACTATCTGCACGCCGGGCGCAATGCCGGTGTTCTGTGTGCGTCTTCCGGCAGCTCAGGCAGTGAGCTCCAGAGCGCTGAAAAAATACTTGATCTCGTATTCAGCGGTCTCCGGCGCGTCCGACCCGTGGACGGAATTCGCCTCCACGCTCTGCGCGAATTCTTTTCTGATCGTCCCCGGGTCCGCATTGGCCGGGTTGGTCGCGCCCATGAGCGTGCGCCATGCCGCAATGGCGTTCTCTTTTTCCAGCACCATCACGATGCAGGGGCCGGACGACATGAAGTCCGCAAGGCTGTCGAAGAACGGCTTTCCCCGGTGCACCGCGTAGAACCCTTCAGCCTGCTTCCTGGTCATCGCGATCTTCTTCATGGCGATGACGCGAAAGCCCTTTTCCTCGATCTTCGCCAGGATCTTGCCGGCAAGGTTCCTCTTGCAGGCGTCAGGCTTGATGATGGCAAAGGTCCTTTCCATGGACAGGGCGCTCCTTCCGTCGAACAACTGATGATGCATGTGAAGCATGATTTTAAAGCGGCCGGAATGAATTGTCAACAGGAGACATGCTGTGGAGAGAAGGCGGGGCATGCCCCGCCGGAAAGATGCGGAAGAGGAGGGTGATCGCCCGTCAAGGGAGCATGTTCCGCCTGTTCTTGTAGATCGTGCTCGCCCCCTGGAAATAGCTCAGCATATCGGCAACGTCCTGCTCGCGAGGTTTGATCTCGCTCGCGCTCCCGTCCGCCCGGGCGATGACGTACGAGTCCAGGCGCTTTTTCGGTCCCGCGACCAGGAGCCGGTCGCCCGTCAGATATCCCAGCTTCTGATAGGTCGAGATAAACGCCCGATCAGGGGCGGAGCAGGACCTCAAAACGTCCCGACCGAAGAACCGGGACCGGTAGCTCATGTTCAGGATGCCCAGAACCGTCGGCGCGATGTCGATCTGGCTCATCATCCGGTCGACCCTCCCGGGGCTGACGTGGGCGGGCGCATAGACAAGCAGGGGTATCTCGTACCGCTTGACCGGCAGGTCGACCTTGCCGCCGCTGGCCGCGCAGTGGTCCGCCACGATGATGATGACCGTGTCCTTGAACCAGGGCTGCTGTTTCACTTCGTCGATGAACCGTCCGATGGCGTAATCAGCGTATTTAACCCCGCCGCCGCGCCCCGCTCCCGAAGGGATGTCGATCTTGCCTTCGGGGTAGGTGTAGGGCCGGTGGTTCGAGGTGGTCATCACCTCGAAGAAAAACGGCTTCCCCTCGTCATGGGACCGCGACCCTTCCCGGACAACGCGCCGGAACAGGTCCTCGTCGCATACCCCCCAGACATTGGCATAGGTGATCTCGTCACGGGCAAGATCGCTCCGGTCGGTCACGGCGAAGCCGTTATGACCGAAGAAGTAGTTCATATTGTCGAAATATCCGTGACCGCCGTAGATGAACCGCGTGTCGTATCCCTTGGACCGCATGAGCGTCCCCCAGGAAAAAAGGTCCTCGTTCCTAGGCCGCTTGACAACCGAGGTCCCGGGCAGCGGCGGCAGGGACAGCGTGATGGCCTCGAGGCCGCGCACGGTCCTCGTGCCCGTGGCGAACACATGGGTAAAGAAGAGGGACTCTTTCGCAAGCCGGTCGAGGTTCGGCGTGGCCCCCTCGCTGTTTCCGAACGATCCCAGATATTCGGCGCTGAGGCTTTCCTCGATGATAACGATGACGTTCAGCTTTTTTTCAGGGCCGGCGTTGGCAACGACCCGCTCGATATCCCGCCGATCGGCGCCGACGCGCTGTCCGTTCTTTTCCGACACAAGCTCTTGAAGGTGATGAAGCGCCTTGTCTTCGTCCATGGTGAGGTAGAGCTTCTGAAAATCGAGCTCGTTGTTCCGGAAAGCGGCGAACAGGTCGTAAATGCCGTTCCCGGCAAGCTCATTGGCGTAGTTGTCCCGTGAGATGTTCGTCCATGACTGGTCAACGAACAACAGAGCGAAGAGCGGCAGCACGGCAAAGACGATCCCCTGGCGCAGCCGCATGACGAACGTGCTCGTAGCGGGGGCAACAGCGCGATCAATCCGTTTTCTGAGGAGGAGATAGAGCGCTGCAGCGGCCGTACCAATGCCGAGCAGTATCTTGTTCAGCGGATAGGATTCACGGATATTGCCCACGACCTCCCGGGTATAGACCAGGTAATCGATGGCGATGAAATTGAAGCGCGTCTCGAACTCGTCGAAAAAGAGGTATTCGGCCGCGGCATCGAACAGGAGAATGAACAGAACGGCGAAAAAGACCCCGTGCATGAAGAACCGGAAGGAGCGGTGCAGATATGCCCTCTCAGGGAGCAGCGCCAGGAGCAGCGTGAAGGGAATCGCACAGTACGCGAACGTGATGCAGTCATACAGGAAACCGACGCTGACCATTTCGACCAGAACGAGCGGGTCGTGCGTCATGCCAGGCAACGCCTTGACGAACAGTACTATCCGTACAGCCAGGGATTGGAGCAGAAATACCAGGGAAAGGAGATAGAGAATGCGAAATCTGTTCTTTATCGGCTGGAAGGCCGATGGTGTTGTCATGTCTGTCATTACGTTACTCGTTACGACAATTTACATGCTACCTCTTCTTGCGACCGCCGTCCATATGTATTTGCGGTATGTATAGATCAATTCCCTCCCGCTTCCGCAGGAAGATCACGATTGCGCCGCTGCCGCCCTTGTCGCGGGGGGCGGGATGGGACTCGGCGATCATTGCCTTCCCCTTTTCCCGGAGCCATGCGGCCGCCGCTCCGGGGAGGACCGGTCCCTCGGGCGAATTGATCCCCTTTCCCGTGATTACGAGGACCGCCTGCAATCCCCGGGCATACGCGCCCGCAATAAAATGCTCGAGCCGCTTGAGCGCTTCATCCTTCAGGAATCCGTGCAGGTCGAGTTCGTCGCCGATGCGAATGGTCCCCCGCTTGAGCTGGCGCATCCGGCTTGATGGCGACCGGGTTGGTTCCGTTTCGTCCGGCTCCGGCGCCTCTGGCCGGAACGTCGCGGTAGTGAGCGCGCCCATGGCACGCAGGAAGAGCTCCCGGTTGTCTTCCTCATCACCCGGCTGCGGTACCGCTTTCACCGGAGACAGCGGCACCGGCTCCTGTTCGCCCGCGGGATCGATCCGCCTGGTGCCGCTCATGGAGCGCAGAAAAAGCTCGTCGTCGTCCACCAGCTCTTCGCTCGATGAGGCCTTCGGTGCAGTGGGGGGGGCGGGGGGAACGGATGCCTTCGGCGCAATGCCTTTCAGCGCCTTGAACGGCGTGTTCTGAAAGGCGCCGGTCCCCTGTTCATGCTTTTTGTTCCTGCTGTTCCTGGTCATGGAATTAGTGAGCGGGGCGGAATCATTGTATGCAGGAGAGTCTGTTTTCGGGGTATGGTGTCGCACTCCAGTGCTTAATGATCGGGATACCGTTCGGCAATGTTGCGGATCGTCTCAATGCAGGTAAAAAAGGTCTCGACCATTTCCGGATCGAAGTGGGTGCCGGAGCCGATCTTGAGCTCTTCCAGGACCTGCACCTCGTCCCACTTCTCCTTGTAGGCCCGCTTGGAGCTCAGCGCGTCGTACACATCGGCCAGCGCAACGAGCCGGCCGAACACCGGGATCTCCTCCCCTTTTTTGGGACGGGGCGTGCCGTCGCTGTTCTCGTAGCCGGGGAGCACCTTTGCATCGAAGGGATTGATATGGCCCGGATAGCCGGTGCCGTCCCATTTCTCGTGGTGGTTCAGCGCCACGCTGGCCGACGCGTCATCGAACTCGGAATACTGTTCGGAAAAAAGCCGGGCGCCCATGTAGGTGTGCTGTTTCATGATCTCCCGCTCCGCATCATCGAGCCGCGCGGGCTTTTTGAGGATCGCGTCCGCGATGGCCACCTTGCCGACATCGTGGAGCATGGCCGCCATGCGCAGGATATCGCGGTTCTTTTCGAGGACCTCGTGGGGGACGCCGCGCTTCGCTGCCCAGTGCTCGTAGATCGCAACAGAATAGGAGGCCACGCGGTTCACGTGGGCGCCGGTCTCCTTGGGGTCCCGCAGCTCCGCCATTTTAATGGTCCGGAGGATCATGGCGCGGGTCATCTGGGCGCGCTCGATGGCAACGGCGGCCATATTGGCAAAGTGCAATATGAGCGGTTCGTCCTTTTTCGAAAAAGCGACCGGCTTTCCCTTGGCGTTCTTCGCGTTGATCAGCTGCAGCACGCCGATCGTGTCGCCGCGGTTGGTCTTCAGCGGGAACGTGAGCATGGACTGGGTGCGATACCCCGAGAGATCGTCGTACTTGCGATTGAACGAGAAGGGAAGGGTCGAAGGGAGCTTGTAGGCGTCCTGCAGGTTCAGCAGGTCCCCGGTGTTCGCCACGTAGCCCGCGATGGACTGGTTGTTGATGGGCATCTTGAAGGTGGAATAGATCAGCTTCCTGCCCGGCTGGCGCAGCTGCAGCGTGTCGTTCTGGCTGTAGCTGAACTTGAGCTTGTCCTCTTCTTTGACATAGATGGACCCTGCATCGGCATTTACCAGAAGCCTCGCCTCTTTCAGGATGCGCTCCAGGAGCACGTCGAGGTCCTTCACCTGGGTGATCTCGACACCGAGGTTGATGATCTTTCCAAACTTCTGTTTCTCGGTCAACATATGGTTGATAATACTCCCGGCAACACTGCTTTGTCAAATCGAGGAAGGGCAAGGTCGCCTTTTCTTAATTGACTCACGTGTGCTTTTTTGTTATAGTATACCACTTGCTTGCGAACGGGTCGAACATTCCGTTCGCCTTTTCATTATTATCCCGGGGGAGCAGAGGTCGTCAGCATGAACAATAAGGTCAATGTCATCCGAAAGAGGCTCATGGTCCAGCGGGATGAGCTCTTGTCTGAAGCAGAACATACGATCAGCACGAAACTGGGCGCCGAGAAACAGAGCTTCCCCGATCCCACGGATCAGGCCGCCGCGGAGCTGGACAACAATTTCCTGCTCAGGCTCCGCGGAAGGGAGCAAAAGCTCCTGAAAAAGATCGACGAGGCCATTGCCAGGATCGACGAAGGGACCTACGGCGTATGTGAGTCCTGCGGCGGACAGATAAGCCTCAAGCGTCTTGAAGCGCGTCCGGTCACGACCCTCTGCATCGAGTGCAAGACCGAGCAGGAAGAGAGCGAAAAGCGCCAGACGGGATAGTGTCGGCGCGGGCACGTTACTTCATTAATAAATATAAGGCTGACCGGAAACGGTCGGCCTTTTTGTTTCACAGGGGCGTCAGGTACGGGCAGAACGGGATCGAGAAAGGACGGGATGTGCCGAACTCCCGGAACGGCGAGGTTGGAGAACAGGATCGAACCGGTGACCGTATCCAGACAGCGCGCACATCCGTTCCGCGCAACAATGAAAAAAGAGCCTGCATGGTTTCAGGCCCTTTTGTTGCGATGTGCTTTCACGGGATGCATGGACCGAAGCTCCTGCGGCGTGAGGCTCGTCAGAGCATCAGTCCTTCAGCGATCTCCGAGTTCACCTGGTGCACCCACTGGACAACGCGGTATGTTACGTCCTCCGGCAGGTCCTCGAAACAGAGCCCGACATAATAGGTCGTATCCTGTTTACGCGCATGGTAGACCGAAGCATGGATCGCGACGTCGTCCAGCTCAAGCAGGTCCAGATGTACGATCAATTTTGAACCAATGCCGATGGGCGCACCGACGACCAACAGGCATCCGGCAGGACTGACGTTCTTTACGATGGCCGCGAAGGTCTCATCGGAAAAACCCGCGAGCGAATAGGTCGCCGGCGCGTCCGTTGTCTTTCTCATATACTGCCTGGCGCCGCCTTTGACGCTTACCACCTCGGCGATGCCGATCGGCTGGTCCTTCCCTTTTACCATGACCGGATGCTGGTCCTTCAGCGACGCCTGGTCGCCGATCGCCTCGGCGATCGCTTTGCTGGCCAGCACCATTCCCGGCTGCGCGATCCCGCACATCCGTGCGGCAATATTGATGTTGTCGCCGATCACCGTATAATCCATATGATCTTCTGAACCCATGTTGCCCATAACGACCTCTCCGTTGTTCAGGCCAATGCCGATGCTGATCGCCTTGTCCCCGGACGCGACCCGTGCCGCGTTCAATGCCTTGCAGTAGCTCTGGATCTCCACCGCGGCCCGCACCGCGTTGATCTCATTGCCCCGCCCTTCGAAGATGGCCATGACCTCATCGCCAACGAACTTGTCGATGGTCCCGCCGAACTGGTGAATGACCTTCGCCTGCAGGTTCAGATACACGTTCATCAGCCTGACCACGTCCTCGGGACTCATCTTTTCCGACAGCGACGTAAAGCCGCGCGCGTCGGAGAAAAGAGCTGTAACATACTTCCGCTCGCCTCCTAGCTTAAGCTGCGTCACGTCGCGATGTTCCTTGATGCTCTGGACCGTCGGCTGGGAAAGGTATTTTTCCATCAGGAGCTTTTCCCGGAGGCTCAGGATCATCTGGTTGAAAACATTCGTCAGTTTCCCGATCTCATCGTTCGAGCTCACGGCGACCAGCCTGCGCAGATCGCCCCGCGCAACGATCTGGATCCCCGCCGCCAGGGAATCAAGGGGTTGCGTGATCATGCGGGCGAGCGCGAAGGAAACGAGAAGTCCGCCGATGACGAATCCCAGGGCGATCCAGAGGTAGAGGTTCTTCTGCCTGCTCAGCGACTCGTTCAACGCCTGTTCGGACAGCCCGATCCGCGCTACGCCGATCTTGAGACCCTTCGCCTTCAGAACGATGGGAATGGTTGCATCCAGAACGGAACTGTCCCCGGAGCCCGTCTCCTGGAACAACAGGGCATCTGCCCGGAGCGCCGCCAGGTCGACCGAGCTGGTCAGGACGGTTCCCTTCCGGGTAATATCATTGTGAGCAAATACCTTTCCCTCATCGTCCATGACCATGGCATAGACCACGTCATTCCGCTTCTGGATGTCCGTGATGGTGGAATAGACCGGCAGCTCCTCTTTCGTCAGCAGGCCTTCCTTGCCCACATTCGCGAGCTGCTGGACCAGGATCTCGGCGCGGTTCTTCAATTCCTGTCTCAGGGACATGCTTTGCTGGGCAAAGGTCACGATGCCGAGAGACGTAACCGCCAGGCCCAGCACCATGATGAGCGTTCCGGCGATCTTGTAGCGGACGCTGAGCGAGGAGAGGCGGTTCAACAGGATACCCGGAATCGATGGCGGAGCGTTGTCCGGTTTCGCCGGCGGCGGAAGAACGGCGGCGCTTTTTGTTTCAGGCACCGACTGCGATTCTGCAGTCACAGCTTCCGCGGTTCCGTTATTCTTTTTTTCGGATCTGTCAGTCATTTAGACTCTATTTCCTGAAGGGTTTTCAGTATCCGCTGTATCTTTTTGAGATTTTCCTGCGCCTTCTGACCCAGCGCCGTGTTCGGGCCAAGCTCGATGGCCTGTTCGAACGCCTCCTTGGCCTCCCCGTAGTTCTCCCTGGTGTACTGCTGAAGGCCCAGGTCGTAATACTGCTGCTGGGCCCTGGAATCCACGTGCTGCCGGGCAGGTGATTTCGGAGGAGGGGGGGTCTTGAGAAATACGCAGCCCGCCGGGACAAGACACACCATGCTGGCGGTAATCAACAGGAGAAATGTTTTTTGTATCGATTTAGCCATGAAATGAATATCGTTTGTAGGTTGTTGCCTTCAGTGATAAATATATCATGAAAGTACCTGTATTGGCCAAAAAAGAGTCAGCAGATTTCTGCCAACTCCTTGTAATTCATGGTGGGCGCTACTGGGATTGAATCCAGGAGCAAGCGGCTCTCACCTTGATTTCTCTGCGCTCATCTTTGGTGTTACGGTCTTGACACGACCATTGTTCCATATTACCACCGGAGTCTTGAACCGATGTGCAGTTTCCTGTGCTCGCTTGGCCGCCGTTTAAGAACACGTACCGCCGCCTTAAAATCTGCATCATTGTTTGACGGCATCTCTCCGCTTTTCAGTTTTGCGCTCCTTTATTAGCACCTTCCTTCGTCACGATGATCATGCAAAGACATCATGCAATCGCGACATACTTAAAATCGTACACTTCACGGATAAGCCTGAAGTCTTTTTCATTTTTCGTGATGAGAACCGCGCCCGTGTCTCTGACTGATACCGCGATCAAGATATCAGCCAGGAGTCCTTTGATCCGCTCGCGGTCAATTCTTTTGTCTCTTCGCAGCTTCATCATGATTTCGCCGCTGAGGAACCATTGGCGCTCGGTAACGGATAGAACGGTGAAATTCCTCGCTATCTGGTCGATAAGTTTTTGCTCCTTTGGTTCAAAGGCACCAGCAAGCAGTTCCATGAGCACGACGGAACTGAATGCAACATGATAATAACGGGTAAGGCTCAGAAAGGCTTCTTGAACGGTATCCCCTCTGAAATGCTCAATGAGAAAGGACGTGTCAGGAACGGCTTTTGGTTTCAACGAAGGCCCTCAAACTTGAATTTCCCGGCCGTCTGCTCAATAAGCTTTCTCATCTTATCCTGGTAAACGACCTCGGCAAGCGCTGATTCGATCGCCTCTGTCGCTGTTTTGGTGCCGAGTATCTTCTGGGCGCTCTTGATCATGGTTTCATCGAGCCTGAAATGTTTGGCTGTCTTCTTGGTTGTTGTCTGCATGGTTTTCTCCTCTCTGACTGTATATACATTATATAATATCGTGGCTACATGTCAAGAAAAACCTGCGGGACGGCGTTGGCACCCTGGACAGAATTAGTGTATTCGATAATTATAAAAAAAGAAAAGGACCTGGCCTTGGCAGGCTAAGTCCTTGTAATTCATGGTGGGCGCTACTGGGATTGAACCAGTGGCCCCTGCCGTGTGAAGGCAGTGCTCTCCCGCTGAGCTAAGCGCCCGGAAACGGTGCTATATTACCTGCCGGTCTGGTTATAGTCAAGAAGAAATTGGGGCTGCCGGGAACCGAAGACTGTTGCGCCGATACTGGCGGATGAAAAATACGAAGTGGCCTGATCATGCCTTTTCATAGCCTCTCTCAATGTCTTCAGTGTCAAAGACCGTGCCCCGTCAATCGACCTGCAGGATCGCGCACTTGAGATACTGGGTCTCTTTCGCGGCAAGCAGCATGGGATGGTCGCGGGACTGGGTGCGCATCTCCAGGAGCCGCGCCTGCCTGTTGGCGGAATGGGCCGCGTCGATCAGCATCTCCCGGAACAATTCCTGGTCAATGTGGTGCGAACAGGAGCAGGTGACGAGGATCCCGCCCGGCTCGAGGATCCGCATGGCGCGGAGATTGATCTCCTTGTATCCCTTGAGCGCCTCCCGCACCTTGGCCCTGCTCTTCACGAACGCCGGCGGGTCGAGGATGATGCACCCGAATCGTTCTTTCCTCTTTTCGAACTCCCGCAAGTGTTCGAACACGTCACCGACAACGAACCGCGCGGAAAGGCCGTTCAGTGTGGCATTCGCGGTCGCGAGCTTCACCGCCCTCTCCGAGGAATCGATGCCGACGACCTCGGTCGCGCCGTACTTCGCCGCTGAGAGCGCCCACGCCCCCACATAGCAGAAGCAGTCCAGCGTCCTCCGCCCTTGTACGAGATCACGGAGCGCCAGACGGTTCTCGCGCTGGTCGAAGAAAAATCCCGTCTTCTGGCCTTCGAGCACGTCCACCTGATACCGGATCCCCGACTCTTCGATGGTCACGAGGCCTGTTGTCTCGCCGAAGGCGACCCGCTTTTCCAGCGCAAGGCCCTCGATCTCCCGGGAGGCGGTGTCATTCCTGAGGACGATGGCCTTCGGATCATACACTTCACGGAGCGCGTTCAGGATGATGTCCAGCATGCCGTCGATCCCCGCGGTGAGCGACTGGACCACGAGCGTATCGGCATATTTGTCCACGATGAGCCCGGGAAGCCCGTCCCCTTCGCTGAAGACAGCGCGGAACGAATCGCCGAACCCGAGCGAGGTTCTGAGCGTACGCGCCCGGCCGATCCTCCCGGCGAAGAACGCGGCATCGAGGTCTTCCTGTTCTCTGGTCAGAATGCGCACGGCGATGAGCGAGCGCGGATTAATATAGCCCCTGCCGATGAACCCGCCGGAGGCCGCACGGACCTCGACAAGTTCGCCCGGAACGGCGTCTGCGGCCAGGTCCTGGATCTCATTGCTGAACACCCAGGGGTGTCCGCGCTGGACGCGGCGCTCTTCTTTCTTTTTCAGTTTTATGGTTCTCATGGGAAGGGAAGCAGACGTCAGACTACAGACGTTCAGACAACAGACGGACCTGGCAGTATTTTGTATAAGTCGTATTTGCTCCAGTCTGCTGTCTGTCCGTCTGTGCTCTGTTGTCTGTCCTACAGCCGATTCTCGATGTGCGATTCGGTCCGAAGGGACTGGAGAAACGCCCGATAGGTGTTCTCCATCTTCTGCTCGAAGAGCATCCGGGTGATGTCTTCCTTCACTTTTTCGAAGGGCTGGACCGGCGTGCGGATGTCCTCCACGCGAATGATATGGAAACCGTCGTCGCACCTGACCGGGCCGGCGAACTCGCCGGGCTTGAGGCTCTTTGCCGCTTCCTCCAGCTCCGGTATGGCGTGGCCGCGCTGCAGGAAGCCGAGGTCGCCGTCCTGCTTGGCCGTTGGACTGCCGGAATGCTCCCGGATAAGGCGGATGAAATCCTCCCCTTTTCGGATGCGCTCCATGAGGGCGGCGGCCTTCTCCTGGGCGGCCTTGACCTGGGCGGAAGATGCCTTTTCCGGCACTGCCGCCACGAGGTGGCGGACCTTGACCTCTTCAGGAAGGGAGTATTGTTTGGCGTTCAGGTCGTAGTATGCCCGGGCCTCTGCGTCGTTCACGGAAAGCCCGGTCCGGACATATTTATTGAAAAGGCGCGAGAGCATCATCTGCTCCTTCAACTCGGCACGGTACTGCTCGAGCGTCAGACCGTCCTTCGCCAGGGCCAGCTCGAACTGCGCCGCGGCCAAATTATTCCGTTTCATGATGTCGTCGATCCCCTCGGTGAGCTCCCGGTCCGTAACCTCGATGCCGCTCCGCTTCGCGGCTATCATCTGGAGCTTCCGGTCGATCATGCTCTCGAGCATCAACCGTTGATCGATGATCTCCGTGCGTTTCTTCAGCTCCCGCTGCAGGTCGCTCATGGTGATGATATCGTCGTTCACCACGGCGACGACCCGGTCCACCACGACCGGCCCGGTCGCGGCATCGGAACTGCCGGTGATCGCGCAGAACGCGCACGCTGCAAAAAGAAATAAAGCCGCTGTTCTCGTCCTGATCATGTCCTTTGTCCTTTTCTGTTGCCTTTTCACCGTGCGCTGATTACTATACGGTCATGGCGCTCCGAAGATCCTTTTTCCCGGTCCTTGTGTTCGTCCTGCTCGCCGCGGCGGTTGCCGCGTCGGAACGGCTGCCGGCGCCTGACGAGATCACCATCGCCGCGGTCGGCGACATCATGCTGGGCCACCGGGCCGAACCCTATCTCGCCCGGGAAGGACCCGGATATCCTTTTGCGGGCGTATTGCCCGTCCTGCAGCAGGCCCATCTCGTCATCGGGAACCTGGAAAGCCCGATCTCCTCGCGGGGTACCGCGGTGGAGAACAAGAAGTTCACGCTTCGCGCCGCCCCCGCGGCCGTCGAAGCGCTGAAGGCGGCCGGGGTCCGTGTCGTGTCCCTCGCCAACAACCATACGATGGACTTCGGGCCCCTGGCGCTCCAGGACACCCTGAAGGCCCTGGGCGAGAACAATATCCTCTACGCTGGCGCCGGCATGGATCTCGATGACGCGCGGGCGCCGGCATTCCTCAAGGTCGGCGACCTGACCCTGGCGTTCCTGTCCTACTCCCTCACCTTCCCGATCGAGTTCTACGCCGCGGCAGGAAGGCCCGGCACCGCCCCCGGATACCGGGAGTTCGTCAAACGGGACATCGAGAAGGTGCGGCCCCGGGCCGACCTCGTGGTGGTCTCGTTCCACTGGGGCGCGGAGCTCATGACCACCGCCAAGGACTACCAGCGGGAGCTCGGCCGGCGTTCCATCGATTGGGGCGCCGATCTCGTCCTCGGCCACCATCCCCATATCCTGCAGGAGCTGGAGCTCTACCGGGGCCGGCTGATCGCCTACAGCCTCGGGAACTTCGTCTTCGGCTCGGAAAGCGATAAAACGAACTCGAGCATGATACTCCTTTGCACCTTCAAAGGAAAGGCCCTTGTGCGGATCGAGGCAGTGCCCCTGGACGTGAACAACTACCGGGTGGCGTACCAGCCGAAGGTCCTGGCGGGAACAAAGGCGGAAAGCGTGCTTGATGAGATCAATGCCGCGTCGGCAAAATTCAAGACGATGCTGACCATCCGGAACGGCCGCGGGTTCATCGACCTTACTGCCGGAGCCCCTGGTAATTGACGACGAACTTGGTCCTTCCCCGGAGCTCGCCCAGCCATTGCTTGTAGCGGACATCCTGCTTCTGGCGCGAGAGCTTTTCGGCGATTGTCCGGGAGACCTCCTCGAGCCCCGCCCTCCCGGCGCGCCGCTTTTCCTCCAGCTTGAAGATATGATATCCATACGGGCTCTTCACGACGCCGCTGATGCCGCCCTTCGGCAGACCGAAGACCACGTTGAACTCGCCCGGCATCTCTCCCATGGCGAAGTAGCCCAGGCTCCCGCCTTCCTCGGCCTCGGGCGCCGTTGATTTCTGACGGGCAAGGGTGGCGAAATCGGCCTTCTCGTTCTGGAGCTGATCAAGGACCACCCGGGCCTCGTCCTCGGTGGCCGTGACGATCTGCCTGACGCGGACCTGCTCGGGCCGTTCGAACTCCTGGGGATTCTCGTTGTAGTACCGCCGCACCTCCGCAGCCGACACGTGCGCGTTCCGGATCACGTCGCGCGCGAGGAGCTTCTCGATCATCATGTCTTCCCAGATATCGGACTTCCACTTCTCATAGTCGATCCCCATTCCGCCCAGCGTCTCTTTCACGTCCTTGCCCGGCTCGGTGCGCATGGCCTCGATGCGCTGGTTGATCTCCGGCAGGCCGACCTTGATCCGCCTGCGCTGGGCCTCACGCAGCATCATCTTCCGCTCGATGAGGCGGTTCAGGAACTCCTCCTTCACCTGGAACTCCGCCTCTTTCTCGGGCTTGAGCCCCGCGCGGGCGAAGCGGTCCTGGAGATCGGCCAGGGTGATGGGGTCGCCGTTCACCGTGGCAAGGATCTTGATCGCCGGGGCGGCGGCCGGCGAGGGTGTCGACTGCTTTGGCTCTTCCCTCCTGGTGCAGTTGACAAACAAAAGCCCCAGCAGGAGCACCGGGGCCATACCATGTGTGATTCGGTTGTTGGGCATTCTGTTCTTCTTAGCGTATTATTTCTTGGTCTCTGCGCCCTTCGTCGCTTCTTTCCCCGCAGGCTGGGTGAGCTGCAGCGTGCCCGTGGTCGATGGCTGGGAGAGGCTGCTGACGACGGCATCCAGCGCCTTGTCATCGACCGAGATCTTGGCTTTCGCCTTCAGCGCCTTGGAATATTCGAGATAGGCCTCGCGCTGATTTACCTGGAACACATACCGCTTCAGCCCCTGGGCCTCCGCCTGCTTGAATGACAGGTCCTTGCCGCCCGCGGCCTTCCGGATCTCTTCGCGGTGCTTTGTGTAGTATGCCTTGACGTCCTCGTCGGTCGGCTGCTTGATCTTGTCCATGAGCTCTTTCTTGAGCAGCGCGTTGAACAGGTCGTTCTTTGCCGCCTCCTGGATCCGCTGCTTCATCTCCTTCTCGAGCTCTTCCTGTTTCTTCATGAACGCGGGGTCCTTGTCCAGCTTCAGCCGCCGCGCTTCCTGGAGCACCAGCTCGATGCCGATCAGGTCCTCAAGGAACTCCTTCCTTGCCTTGGGATCGGCGGACACGGCCTGCTGCATCGGGGGCTGCAGATCATCAAGCTGCTTTTTGAAATCGGCGGCGGTGATCTTGGCGCTGTTCACCTTGGCCACGACCGCTGTGTCGGTGTTCTTGGTGCATCCCGTCAAGGCGACGACGATCGCCAGTGACGCATAGACCAGCATGTTCCTGTTCATCAGTGATCCCTCCATGGGCCCTCGTGGGCGCTGAAAATACCGTAATTATATAACATACTACCCGAGCTCCTGCAAGCATTTTCTCACCGCTGCCGCCGCTGTTTGCAGCGTTTCATCGGCGACCGCGAGCTGAAGGGTGAACTCCTGGACGAGCTTGATCCTGCCCTGGTTCCGCTTCAGCAGGGCCATGATCCTGTCCGGGGAGACGGGGGCGTCCTCGCTGAAGGTGAGGGTGACCGTCCGGGCCCCGCCGTCGATGCGGCTGACCCGGGCCGCCTGCGCGATGATCTTCACGCCCATGATCGTCAGGAGGTTCTCCGCGGGCTCCGGCAGGGGGCCGTACCGGTCCCGGAGGTCTGCGGCGATCAGGGAAAGCTCCGTCTCGTCGCCGGCACTCGAGATCTCCTTGTACGCTGCGAGGCGGAGGCTCGTGTCCCCGATATAGGCTTCGGGGATGAATGCCGACGCCCGCAGGTTGATCTGCGTGTCCAACTCGCTTGTGGATTCCTCTCCCTTGAGCTCGGCCATGGCCTCTTCCATCATCTGGGTATACAGATCGATGCCCACGGCCGCAATGTGTCCCGACTGCTGTTTGCCCAGAAGATTGCCGGCGCCACGCGTCTCCAGGTCCTGCGCGGCGATGCGGAATCCCGCGCCGAGCTCCGACAGCTCCTGGATGGCGCGCAGCCGGGTCCGCGCCACGTCCGACAGCGCCTCTTCCGCCGGCGTCAGGAGATAGGCATAGGCCTTCTGGCGGCTCCGGCCGACCCTGCCCTTGATCTGGTACAGTTCGGCCAGGCCGAAGCGGTCGGCGCGATTGATGATGATGGTGTTGGCGTTGGGAATGTCGATGCCGGATTCGATGATCGTGGTCGTGACCAGCACGTTCAGGCTGCCTGCCACGAACTTCGCCATCACCTCCTCGATCTCGCCCTCTTTCATCTGGCCGTGGGCCACACCGATCCTGGCCTCGGGCACGAGGTTCTGGATCGTGGCCGCCATGCGCTCGATGCCGGCAACGCGGTTCTGGACGAAGAAGACCTGCCCGCCTCGCCCGATCTCCTTCACGACCGCTTCACGGATCACGCGCTTGCCGAACCGCGCCAGGATCACCTGGATCGCCTGCCGGTCCAGGGGCGGCGTCTGGATGATCGAGAGATCGCGGATCCCCGCGAGGGACATGTGGAGCGTCCGCGGGATGGGCGTTGCCGTGAGCGTCAGCACGTCCACGAGCTTCTTGAACTCCTTGATGCGCTCCTTGTGCTTCACCCCGAAGCGGTGCTCCTCGTCGATCACCAGGAGACCGAGGTTCCGGAAGGCTATGTCCTTCTGGAGCAGCCGGTGGGTGCCGATCACGATGTCGACGGTCCCGCTCTTCATTCCCTTGAGCGTTTCCTTCTGCTCCGCCTTCGTGCGGAACCGCGACATCATATCCACGCGGATGGAGAACGGGCCGACCCGCTCGGAAAAGGTGCGGAAGTGCTGGTCCGCGAGCAGCGTCGTCGGCACGATCACCGCGGCCTGGAACCCGTCCTCGACGGCCTTGAAGGCGGCCCGGAGCGCAACTTCCGTTTTGCCGAAACCCACGTCGCCGCAGATCAGCCGGTCCATGGGCCGTTCCTTCTGCATGTCGCCGAGCACATCCTCGATCGCAGCCTCCTGGTCCGGCGTCTCCTCATAGGAAAAGGCCGACTCGAACTCCCGGTAGAGGTTGTCCGGCGGGCCGAGCGGCGGGCGGTGCATGGCCTCGCGGGCGGCGTAGATCTTCACCAGCTCCTGGGCCATCTGGAGGATGTCCTTCTTCACCCGCTCCTTGGTCCGGGCCCAGGTCGGCGCGCCGAGCCGGTCGACCTTGGGCTGCACCCCTTCCGCGCCGATGTACTTCTGGACCTTGTCGAGGGCGGAGAGCGGGACGTGCAGTTTCGCGTCCGGCGCGTACCGGAGCGTCAGGAAATCCGTCTCGAACCCGTCAACGGCGATGTGGGAAAGGCCCTGGTACTCGCCGACGCCGTAATCCGCATGGACCACGAAGTCGCCGGGCTTCAGTTCCTTGAAGGTGGACAGGAACGGGCCGGCCTTTGATCTCGCGGCCCGCGGACGGTGGACCTTGCTGCCGAAGATCTCCTCGTCGGTGATCACGACGAGCGAAAGGTCCCGCCACGCGAATCCCGCGGACAGCCTGCCGGTCATGACCACGACGGGAAGGGGCTCATCATCATCGAGGTCGATCGTTGCCTTGCGGCCGAGGGGCACGCCGTACTCGCCGAACAGGCGCTGCATCCGTTCGGCTGCTTCGTCGGTGCCGCAGACGAGCAGCACCCGGTTCGTCAGCCGGAGACCCTTCAGCTTTTCCGCGAGTCCGCTCGCGGTACCCTCGGCGTTCTCGGGAGTCGCATCTCCATGGCCGAGGGCATGGGAAGGCCGGAGCCGGACGCCGAGCCATGAAGATGACTTCGTGTCCATGCGACGGCCCGCCGGATCTGCGCCAAGCAGTCCAAGGCTCATTGTGGGAAACTTCGACAGACCTGCCATGATGCCGTCATGGTCCAGATAGAACGATGCTGTCTCCGGCAGGGTCCTGCCTTCCGCGGATTCCTCGCTTCTGCCCTGTTCTATCCTGCCGGAAAATGCCTCAGACTGCTTTTTTAAATCGTCAGGTTCGACCAGCGCGCACAGGGTCTGGTCGGGAAGATATCGGAACAGGTCTTCCATATCGTAGAAGAACGGCGCAAGAAATTCGGCGCCGGGGGGAAGCGATCCTTCGCCGATCTGCGTACGAACTTCTTCGCAGAACTGCTGTTCTTTCCGCACTCCTGTACGGGCAACCCTGTGTGGTTGCCCAGATGAAGGGCGGCCACATAGGGCCGCCCCTACTTCACTCCGCACTGGATCTACGATCAGCTCCCGGACCGGCAGCGCAACCGCCTGCGCGATCTCATTGAGTGAACGCTGCGTCTCAGGGTCGAACAACCGCAGGGATTCGATCGTGTCTCCGAAGGACTCCATGCGGACGGGATGCTCCTGGGCGGGAGAGAAAAAATCGACGATCCCGCCGCGCCTGCTGAACTCGCCGACGCGCGTGACCAGGGAGGCATGCTCATAACCGCACGCGGCAAGGGCGTTGCTCAGGACGTCGGGGTCCATCTGCTGGCCCGTTGCGATCGTCTTGACCGCATCGGCAAAGAGCTCCCAGGGCGGGAGCTTCTGCATCAGGGAATTCACGGAGGCGATATAGATGCCCCGGCTATGAGTGGTGAGGTGATAGAGAAAACGCATCCGCTCGCCGACGGTGCCGCTGTCCGGCGAATCCGCCTCGAAAGGAAGGACTCCCCAGGCAGGGAAGGTCAGGACCTCCGGCTTCGCCGCTGCTTCAACGGAACCGGAAAGGATACCGGCAAAGAACCGAAGGTCCTCGGCAAGGGTGCCGGCCTCTTCGTCGTTTGCGGTCACGATCAGGAGCGGACGTTTGCTGCACCGGAACAGCTCGAAGAGAAAAAGGGCCTTCGACCCGCCCCAAAGCTCGGCGATCTCGATGGTCTTTTCGCCTGCTCGGAGCTTGTCGAGAAGCGGGCGGAGTATTTCCTGAAGTTGTTTCATTCCGGGAGAACTATAACATGGAGGGAGGGGCTATGCAACAAGAGGGACGGTGAGGATGTGCTCATTCGGGGAAATTCTTGTATTGACACGTAGGGTACGGGAGAGGTGTAAGGAAGGCGGGACGAGCAACCGGTCAAACCCGACCGATCATGAAACCGCTGCAACTGTCTCAGGAGAATGTCAACATAGCGGCATATCAGGTCTGACCCTTAACGGGTTCCTCTGCATCAGCCGCGCTCCTGCCGCTCGCTGATAACATCCTCCGACCAGGTTGACTGCGACGAGGCTGTCATCTTCCGTATCTCCTCCACCGGCAACGCCTTCCCCTGTGGGGCCTTTGCCCGCTTCAGGAGCCGAATCTGCTCCGAGAGGACCACAAGTTCGTCGGCCCGCAACTCATCAATATCTTTTTTTACCGTTTCCTTGAGTCCCATGTTCATAACCTCCACAACACGCCCATATCTAAAAAAATGATAGCACACTTACCCGCTAAAACAAAATCCTGACTTATCCTCGCCAAGTGGGCGGCACTTATCCGACATGCCAACCTTTCTTACTGCGCATTTCATTCCGTAATCCGCCTGCGCCCGGCGTTTACGAGCCTGCACACAGCTCTTATGAGTGTTTACGCGAATGCAGGGCGTGTATAGCGCGAGTGCGGGGTGAAATCTGCAATCCGCAATCTGAATGCCGCCTTTTCACATCTCACAGAATCAATTCGATGTCGCGTGCAAAGAAAC